>ENA-OQCW01000193-OQCW01000193.1-human-gut-metagenome-genome-assembly--contig:-NODE-193-length-45585-cov-4.061771_pt1 | contig 45585 bp, 50 predicted proteins | sample MGYA00242767_ERZ504593 | MGnify/ENA primary metagenome ERZ504593 (study PRJEB26092, sample SAMD00036307) | human gut metagenome | host: Homo sapiens | study: EMG produced TPA metagenomics assembly of... | reverse complement strand
CCGTTCGCCGATTCCAGCGAACCATCGGACAAACGCAGGTTCATCAAGGTCGAGATGCATCGCTCGGACGGGCGCAGCTTCGACGAATATCATGCCATCGAACTGTTCATCCGCGAACACCCGGCAGTGCTCTACGCGGCGTCATGCCGCCTGTGGGAGCAGGGAGACGAACCTGAGCTGGTCAATCTCAGTCCGGCGCGCGCCATCAGCGACGAGATGTATTGGCTTATCACCGAGATTCTGACCAACGAGGAAAAGTACGGGCAGCTCATCGCCTCGCGTGACGCCTACCGCGATGAGTTCCACAAAGCCGTTCCATCGGGAACAATGGCGCTGCTTGGCCTCGTCAGCGGAACAACCCGGGCATTGGGCGGTCGTCAGAAGCGTGTTGTTCGAGTCCAGGACGAGTCACGGTTCGACGTGTACCGTCAGGCCGTCAAGGCTGAGGAAAGTGACGATGGTTCGCCGGTGGTTCCCGAACCGCCGTTGCCGTTGGACCTCGACTCGCAGCTGACGCCCTCGCTGTTCGGTTTCGAGTGCGATTACGTTCCCGCGAACGCGGATAAGTCGGCGTTCAACTGGAAGAAGCTCGCGCTCGACCCCAATGTGGACACCAGTCAGGTGCCCACTGGCGCGAAGGCGTATGCGGTGGTTCCAGCACCGGGATTCATGGTCATCGACATGGACATGAGCAAGACCCATGGCGACGACGGGTGGACCGTGCTCAACCGAAGCGTCGGCAGGTATGGAAGTGAAGCGTTCCCGTCGACCTATCTCGTGCGCACCCCCTCCGGAGGACTGCACGCCTACTACCGGCTGCCCGAGGCGTTGCATGGCAGGGTGAAGAACGCCGTCCACCTGAAGACCAGCGAATACCCCGACGGCATTCCCGTGGATTTGCGTGTGGAACGCAAGGGATACGTCATCGGAGCGGGAAGCGCCGTGAACGAGGGCGAGTACCGCGTGTGCGACCTGCCCGGCGACGACGGCATACCCGAGGCCAGCGTCCAGATCTGCCGGTGGCTCGAATCCATCGGATGCGTCGAAGGAGCGGCACCGCGTCTGTCGGCGCCAACTCTGCGCAGGCAGCTGCCCGCTGCGACCGGCCTGGACATCGATCGGGTCATGGCCGACGAGCCGCCCATCAGACGCCGCTCTGGCAGGCCGGACATGACGCCCGTGCCCGAGGGGCAGCGCAACCAGACGCTGCACGACTGGGCCTACGGGCGAGCCGTCAACCATCCGGAAAACCTGCGGCAAATCGAAGCCGACCTATACGAGCGCGGCCGCGCCAGCGGCCTGAAGGACAACGAACTGGCGACGATCTGGAAATCCATCACACGACAACTCGGAGACCCCAATGCATAAGGGAATTCGTGCCCGCGAGCGCAAGCCGCCGTGGCTCAGGCTCTTGGCCCCGGATGGCAACATCGCCCAATTGGAGGCGGCCGTCTGCGGGACATGCGGCAGGTGGGTGCTCAGGTGCAGGCAGGGCGTGTGGGAGTCGTGGGATCCGGGCGTGATCCAGGGCGATGATCTGACGGTGGCCATCATCCTTGGCGTCAGGCTCACGAGGCTCAAAACCGTGTACGGCATGTGTGGGCCGACGCTCATCGATGTGTGCGGCGAGCGTGGCATTAGGTCTGATGGCCAATATTTGGCCGAGCATCGGTGCGGGTTCGCGCCCGTCAGCCTCACGCCCTACAAGCCTGCGGCGAAAGCCCGTCAACCGGGCAAGCCGTGGGCCTCGGGAATCAAGTTGACGGAAGAGGATGTCCGCGAGTTCGAGCGGATATGGAACATGCCAGTGAAGGAGTTGAAATGCCTAACGCGATCCAAAGTGAATTGATCCTCAAGTGGCACGGGCGGGGCAGCAGGGCCGGTGAGATCGCCGACCTGTTGAAACTGCCGGAGGCGCTGGTGCAGTCGGTCATCGACAACCCGCCGCAGGGCAAAGACAGATTCAAAGTGCGGTTCGTCGAACAGCCGACCTTCGACGGACTGTGACGATGGCGGGACGTGATGGACGAAAGGATGGGAGTATGCCTGGGAGGAACTTCCACAACGGCTTTCGGCGTGAAACGGTGGACATCGACGACCCCGGAGGTGCGCGCCTTCATCGAACGCTGCCGGGCCGGAGACGTGTCAAACGAGGAGACATCCGGTCGCGGTTTCCGCGAGAAGCGAACGGAGACTCCGGAGCGGGAGCCGTGTGGAAAATGAAAGCCACCCGGCCGGACGGGGCCGAATGGCGTTCGCATGGGGGTGCGGATGCTCATGTTAGTCCAGCCGAAAGGGGCGCGTCAAATTGGAATGCCAGCACTGCCACCACGCTTATCAGGACGAGACGCACCCGTTGTGTCCGGCCTGCGACCTCACGCTGACGCTCGACCCGCTCAGACTGTGCGTGTGGCTCGACCCATTGCATGCGTCGCTGGACGCGACCGTGCATCCCGGAGGCCACCAGCCCACGCGCGTCAACCTGCCGAACGCGCCCACGCCGATCCGGCTCGACGTGCTCGACCTGCTCGACGCGATCGACGCCACGGCACGCGCCATGTGGCGACGCCTCGAAGGCGTGGACGCGCTCGACTGGCGGCGTGACGCGCCCGCCGCCACAAGCCTCCGACGATTGCTGATGGGCATCTCCGGCCATCCGCGCCTGACACTGCTGGCGGACGCGGGCATGTGGCTCGACAGCCTCGACCGATTGTGCGCGCTCACGCTCGCGATCATCGACATTCCCGACCGGCCCAAGCCCATCGGCCATTGCCCCAACCCATTGTGCGGAGTACAGCTCAACGCCATCGACGGACAGGGCAAGGTCACATGCCCCGTGTGCGGCGGCGAATGGCATGTGGCCGACGTGCGCCTCGCATTGCTCGAAAGCCTGGCCGGCAGCGAGCGCCTGCTGACGCTCACCGAGTGCGCGCGACTATTGGGCGAGTGCGGATACCATGTGACCCGCAAGCAATTGCAGCACCGGCGAGACCGGGGCCTGTTGACGCCGCAGACCAATGATTCCAAGGGGCGGCAGCTGTTCCGCGTGCGTGACGTGATGGCGACACTCCCGGCCCGATTTGACGCGGCCCCGGGTTGGGGTCGATAATTGTCAGTGGATTAGAGGGTCCGAAACCGGAAGGTGATGGTTTCGGACCCTCACCCATACCCGGGATAGTTGGCGGAGCGGACATGAGCAGCAGACCCAACAAGCGCAGAGCCAACGGATGGCGGCGCAGCCAGCTCATCGCCCGGCACAGGGCCATGGGCCGCGACTGCCAACTATGCTTCAGACCAATCGACTACACGCTCGACTCCGGGCCATGGCGGTTCGTGGTCGACGAGATCACACCGGTCGCCCTGGGCGGCGACCCATTGAGCTGGGCCAACACCGAACCCGCGCACGCATGGTGCAACCGCGTCAAGGGCACGCACACGCGCGCATGGGCCATCCAACGAATCGCGCAACTACTCGACACCGGCACGCCAGCGGCCGACAACACCATCCCCACGTTCGACACGTCCGAATGGTGACACCGCACTAGGGGGGTATACCCCGGTCGGGGCGTCAAGGCCTCCTCGTGTGCAGGGCCGATTTCCCTCCCCGGTGTTTTCCCTTCGTCCGCATCGTGTATCCGAGCAGAAGGAGGCGTCATGGTTTCGAGGGCCTGTCTGCGTTGCGGCAAGGTATTGGGCAAAAACGTCGGCGGCAGAAGGAAATACTGTTCCGATAACTGCCGCAAGCGTGCGGCCGACCAGCGTCGCCGCCATCCCGGAGGGACAAAGCCCGTATCGTCCGTGCGTGCGTCATCGTCCGCGCCCGTATCCGGGTGCGATTACGCCGACCTGCTGCGCATCAGCCTCACGGCGCTCAAACGGGCCGTGGAGGATGACGGCACCCCGGCGAACGCGGTGGCCCCATTGACCAAGCAGCTGCTCGCGGTCGGCAAGGAGATCACGGACTTGGAGAACCGTCCCGTCGACCCGCTCGAGGAAGGGGTGAACGTCAGTGGCGCAGCCGACGAGCCCTTCGACCCCGAAACTCTCTGAAATAGCCCGTCACCTGAGCATCCCCACCGGCATCGAGACCACCGGCTTCGGTCGTGTGCGCACCGTCGCCGGACGGCTCGGCATCCGTTTCGACCGGTGGCAGGACGATTTGTGTCGGCTGATGCTCGCCAAACGCGCCGACGGAGAATACGCCGCGTCGGCCGGCGGCGTGGCCATGAGCCTGTGCCGTCAGGTCGGCAAGACGTTCACCGTGGGCACCAACGCCGCGATCATGTGCCTGCTGCAACCGGACTTCACCGTGTTGTGGACCGCGCACCGCACGCGCACCAGCGCGGAAACGTTCAAAAGCATGCAAGCCATCGTCCGCCAGCCCGGCCTGACCCGCCACGTCAAGGCGATACGCCGCGCCAACGGGCAGGAAAGCATCGAGTTCGCCAACGGGTCGCGCATCCTGTTCGGCGCGCGCGAGCAAGGCTTCGGACGCGGCTTCGCCGGCATCGACATGGAGATCTTCGACGAAGCGCAGATTCTGACCGAGAAGGCCCTCGACGACATGGTGCCCGCCACCAACGCCGCGAAGAACCCGCTCATCGTGTTCATGGGCACTCCACCGCGCCCCAACGATCCCGGCGACGTGTTCAAACTCAAACGCTTCCAAGGCCTCGCCAACGAGGACGGCATGACGTACGTGGAGTTCAGCGCCGACAGGGACGCCGACCCGCACGACCGCAACCAATGGGCCAAAGCCAACCCCAGCTACCCCACGCGCACCAAACCCGCCGCGATGCTGCGCATGCTCAAGAATCTCGGTGAAGACAGCTTCCGGCGCGAAGCGTTGGGTATCTGGGACGAGACCACGGATCGCAGGGCCATCGACCCCGACCAGTGGCAGCAGGCCGAAACCGGGGAACGCCGGCCCGGCGGATGGGTCGCGTTCGGCGTGGACATGCCACCCGACCGAAGCCGCCTCGCCATCGGCGCATGCATGGCCTACCCGGACGGCACCGCGCACATCGAACTCGCCCAACTCAAGAACACCCACACGCACGGCACCGGTTGGGCGGTGGAATGGCTCGCCCAACGATGGCCCAAAACATCGGCCATCGTCATCGACGCGCAAAGCCCCGCCACCGTGCTCATCCCCGACCTGAAGAAACACGGCGCCAACGTCACCGTCACCGGCCCCACCGACATGGGCCGCGCCGCAGGACGCTTCCTCGACATGCTGCGCGACCACACCCTCACCCACCTGCGGCAAGCGCCGCTCGACGCCGCAGCCGACGCCGCCATCACCCGCCCCATCGGCCACGAAGGCGCGTTCGGCTGGAACAAACTCGGCACCGGCACCGACATCAGCCCGCTCGTCGCCGTCACCCTCGCCCTGCACGGCGCGAAAACCAGCAGCCGCCGTCCGACCGGCAAACCGCAAAGGATCATCCGATTGAAATGACCAGCTTCCCCCAACCACCATCGCAGGCCTGACCAACGGCCAGCAAGCCACCTACCGGCGGCTCCTGCGCCGACTGCTCGCCAAACGCGCGCGGAACCGCACCCGCACCCGCTACTACGAAGGCAAGAACGAGCTCAAAGACCTCGGCTACGCGCTGCCGCCCATCGCCAAGGACATCGAAATGGTCGTCGGCTGGCCCGCCAAAGCCGTCGAAGCGCTCGCCAACCGCGTCGTGCTCGACGGGGTGACCACGCGCGACGGGTCCGAACTGTCCCGCACGGTCAGCGACCTGATGGACGCGAACGATCTGGCGCAGACGGCGGAGAACGCGCACACCGACGCGCTCGTGCACTCGTGCAGCTTCGTGGCCGCGTTCCGAGGCGACACCACGATGGGCGAGCCAGAGGCCATCATCCAGGAGTTCCCCGCCGACTGCGCGACAGGCTCGTGGGATCCGCGCATGCACGCGTTGGGCGAGGCGCTCCTGTTCGACGTGTCGCACGACGACGGGCGCAACGGCAAAGTGCGCTGCGGATACCTCATGTCGGACGGCATGATCGTCACGTTCGCCGGCGACGGCACCCGTTTCTCCAAGCAGACCGAAGCCCCGTACGACGGGCGCATCCCTTGCGAACTGCTCGCCTACCGTCCCGACTCGAAACGCCCGTTCGGCCGTTCGCGCATCAACCGCACCGTGATGAGCCTGACCGACTCCGCCGTCCGCACGTTCCTGCGCTCCGAACTGCAGGCGGAACTCTACAGCGTGCCGCCGCGCTACTTCCTCGGCGTGACCGAGGACATGTTCACCGACGAGGACGGCGAATCGATACCCATGTGGAGGATCGCGCTCGACAAGGTGCTCGCCATCCCGCGCGACGAAACCACGGGCAGCGTGCCCGAGGTGGGCCAGTTCCAGCAGTACAGCTTCGAACCGCACGTGACCCAGTTGCGCAACACCGCGACCATGTTCGCGGCGGCGACGAGCCTGCCGCCCGACGCGATGGGCGTGCTCACGTCCAACCCGTCCAGCGCGGAGGCGATAGACAAGGCAGTCAAGGAACTGTGCCTCGACGCGGAATCATGCCAACGCCGCTTCGGCCCCGCATGGGAACGGATCATCGACCGCGCCCAGAAATACGCCGGGAGCGACGGCATGGCCACGGTGAGGGTCAGCGCCCAATGGCGCAACCCAGCCACCCCGTCGCGCGCCGCCGCCGCCGACGCGGCCGTGAAACTCGTGCAGGCGGGCATCCTGCCCGCCGACAGCGAAGTCACCTGGGACATGCTCGATCTGTCCGACCGGCAACGCCAGACGTTGCGCCGCGAAGCCCAGAAAGCACGCGCCCAAGCGCGAATCGACCAGTTGAGGATCCGAACCGGACAAATCGGGGAGGCGAAGGATGGAACCGAACAACCTGAACCTTCCGCCGGAACGACGCCAACGTCTGGAACGGCTGCTCGACCAAGCGTATGAGGATTACATCGATGATCTGGAGAACCTGACCGACGCGGCCACCGACGAAATCGAAACCGCCTACCGGCGCGACCCGCTCTCCCTCAAGGACACGGTGCGCGACTACACCGATCAGGCCAGCCAACTGGCGAACGACTACTACGACACCGTACGCCAACTCTGGCAGGAGGAAGCCGGCGTCGAATTCACCGACTTCGACCACACCGACCTCATCGATTCCGACCGCGTGCTCTGGCAGCAGCAGGGCGGCTACTCCAACACCGACTACAACGGTTTGACCTACACGCAGGTCAAGAACGGGCAAGCCCGGTCAGGCGCCACCATCGACGACCTGTGGCCCGCGTTGGACACCGTGGATGACTGGCAGCAGTTCATCGCCGACATGATATCCACCAGCACGCGCCTGACCCAACAGCGCAACATGCGAGCCGACCCCACGAAGCCACGTTGGGCGCGCGTGCCGCGCGGCAAGACGTGCGCGTTCTGCACCATGCTCGCCTCACGCGGCTTCGCCTACCTGAGCGAGGACACCGCAGGACGGCAGATGCAATACCACGCCGACTGCGACTGCCAGATCATCCCCAACTGGGGCAAACAGGCGCTCGCCGGGTACGACCCCGACAAGCTGTACGGCATGTGGAAGGAAGGCGTGGACGCAGCCGGAGACGGCGACTGGCGCGAAGCCCTCAGACAGATGCGCCGCCTGCACCCCGAACAACTCAAAGACGGCGTCCATGAAACGAGCGGGCCATGGCCGAAGGATGTCATATACCCATATGCCGGCGTATGGGAGCATGTGTTCGACGGTCATGGCCCCGGCACCCGCATCGAAGGAAAGACCCATTTCCCAGACGATTGGAGCGCTGAAAAGGTCAAATGGGCGGTAATGGAGGCCGTTGCCGCGCCGGATTACGTCAAAACGGCCGGAGCCAACCGCGAGAACCGGTATAAAAATGGTTGACGACGTACTGATCCGCGTTTGGCTGCAGAAAAAACGCGGCAATGACCAACGGTTCCGCATCCACACTGGGCATCCGACGACGCAGCAGGAAAGGGAGAGGCTATGGCCACTGATCAGCAGGCAGCTGAAGCCTACCGACGGCTGAGGGAACACTGCGCATCGCTTCCCGCTGACAGGCTGCAATCGCTCGATGACGGTCTGGACGCCGGAGAGCCATACCTCGCATTGAGCTGGCTCATCGCCGATGTACTGGAAAACCACATCGACGTGCCTCGCGAAACGCTGCTGTCGGCATACGCGCTGCTCGACGACGCGGACAAGGAAGAATATGCCGACATGCTCGGCTGAGCCTCCGCCGTCATCATCAGGCCATCACGATTTTCGTGGTGGCTTTTCTTATACCGATTCTTGGTGGATTGCCGGAGCAGCCGAACGGACCCGACTGTAAATCGGGCGCACAATGTTGCCGCGCAGGTGCGAATCCTGCATCCACCACTTTCGCGGACCCCGCACGCCGCGTCGCCAACCGTGCGCAAGCCAACAGAAAGAGAACCATCATGTTCAAGTTCAGCAACCGCAACCGCATGCTCCTGCATCGCCTGCGTTTCATCGAAGGCGTCGGAGGCGAAGGATCCGGCTCCGGTTCGCCCGACCCCGCCGGCAACGGCGGCAATGACAACGGCGAACCGGCCACTCCCAAGCCTCAGCCTCCGAAACCACCGGAGGTCGAAAAGCAGGATCCGCAGGCCAAGGATTTCAGCCGTGCGCTCGCCAAGCGCGCCGCCGAGATCGAGGCGAAGTACGCCGACTACGAGGAGCTGAAGGCCAAGGCCGCGAAATACGACGCCGGCCAAAACGACGCCGAAGCCCGGCTGGCCGAACTCGAACGGCGTTTCGACGAGGCCGACAAGGCCAAGGCTCGCCGGTCGGAGGTCGAGAAGGTGGCCAAGGAGACCGGTTTGCCTGTCGAACTGGTCGCCATGCTCGACGGGGACGGCGACCAGCTCGCCGAAAACGCCAAGACCGTCAACGCGATCATCGGCAAGCTCAAGGACCCCGGCGCGCTCGCGCCGCGCGTCGATCAGGCCGGCGGCGGCGAACAGCTGACCCCGCGCCAACTGTTGCAGGCCGCGTACGCGGAAAAGAACTGAACATCAATCGAAAGGAGCCATCATGGCGCTCACACTCGCGGAATCCGCGAAACTCTCCAACGACACCCTCGCGCGCGGCGTGCTCGAAACGTTCGTGCAGACCAGCCCCATCCTCGACCGCATCCCCTTCATGGAGATCGAGGGCAACGCTTACGCATACAACGAGGAGGCCACCCTGCCCGGCGTCGCGTTCCGCAACGTCAACGAGGCGTACACCGAATCCACCGGCACCGTCAACCAGAAAAGCGAGAAGCTCGTGATCCTCGGCGGCGATGCAGACGTCGACCGGTTCATCCAGCAGACGCGCAGCAACATCAACGACCAGCGCGCCGAACAGACATCGTTGAAGGTCAAAGCGATCTCCTACAAGTTCCAGGAAACGTTCTTCAACGGCGACACCACCGTGGACACGAAAAGCTTCGACGGGCTCAAGAAGCGTCTGACCGGCGCGCAGGTCATCGACGGCGGCGCGAAGGGCCTGCCCATCGTGGGCGAGTCCAACAAGGACATCCACGCGTTCCTCGACAAGCTCGACGAACTGCTCGCCGCGGTCCCCGGAATCAACGGACAGAACGGCGCGATCTACGCTTCCGCGCCCATCATCCGCAGGATCGGCAGCGCCCTGCGCCACGTGAGCCTCGACACCGTCCTCATGGAGGACATCGCCGGCAAGCGCGCCATCCAGTGGAACGGCATCCCCATCCTCGAGGCCGGGCAGACCGCCGCCGGCGCCCAGATCCTCGCCGCGAACGAGACCATCACGCCCGATCCCGGTCAATCCGCGGCCACGGTGAACAACACGTCCAGCATCTACGCGGTCAAGTTCGGGTCCTCCGAAGGCGATCAGGGCGTGACCGGGTTGACCAACGGCGGCGTGCAGGTCGAGGATCTCGGCCAGTTGCAGGACAAGCCCGCCTACCGCACCCGAATCGAGTTCTACGTCGGATTGGGCGTGTTCAGCGGCAAGGCCGCCGCACGCTTGAAGGGGGTGCTCAATGGCTAGAGCGAAGCAGGCGGACGAGGAAATCGACCTCGACCCTACAGCACAGGACGAAACCACGGCCGTGGAACCGTCCGCCGTGGCGGACATGCCCACGCCCGTGCCCGAAGCGTTCCCTCCCGACGGGCACCGTTGGGAACGGTTCGAAGCCATGCGCCCAGACGGCGTGCGCGTGATGGTCACCCGCGACATCGAAACCGGCGACCAGCGCGTGACGGAGGCCTGACGTGGCCACGCCAGCATCGTTCGCCACGCCCGACGACCTCGCCAAGGCGTGGCGGACGCTGACCGCGGCTGAGGGGGAGCGCGCCGCGCTGCTGCTCGCCAAGGCGAGCCGGCGCATCCGTTTGACCTGCCCGAACTGGCGGAAAGCCGAAACGGCGGATCCGGGCGTGTGCGCCGACGTGGCGTGCGACATGGTCAAACGCGCCATGACCGCCGAAACCACGAACCCTGCAGGCTGGTCGCAGACATCCTCCACCACGGGCCCGTTCTCCGACTCGCACACGTTCGCCAACCCGAACGCCGACCTGTACCTCACCAGCGCCGAAATCCTGCTGCTCGGCGGCAGGCGCGGTGCCAAAGCGTTCGCCGTGAGCATGAACGGAGGTGGCTGATGGAACGGGTCGACGTGTACCGGGGCATCCAGTCCACGGATTCCGACGGCAACCCCATGCACGGGCCGCCCTCGTTGTGGAAAACGTTCCAAGCGTTGGTGGCCCCCGCCATGGGCGAGGCGAAGATATCCGAAACGGTGACCATGCCCGTCACCATCGGCTACACCGTCTACATCCGTGGCGAGGAGCCGACCGGCATCCTCAACACCGACGTGCTCGCCCTGCGTGGCGAACGTCTGCCCGTCACCGCGCCGCCCGCCGAATGGCTTGACGACACCGGCCAGCATGTCGGCGACGAGGTCACCGTCCGGTTCACCAAGGGAGCGTGATGTCATGGCGAGACCGGTCAAGTTCGTATTCAACAGACCCGCGTTCCAGCAGCAGGTACTACGCGGCAAGGCCTCGGAGCTGTGCCGTGATGCGGCCGAAAGGGCGGCGAACGGGAAGAACCTCGTCGCCAGGCCAATGAGCGGCAAGACGCGCGACGGGGCGGTGCTCATCGAGCTCAACCACGACGGGAACCGTCTCAACGACGCGATCGGAGGCATGAGCGTATGAGCATGCGGCCGATCATCCGCCCGCAGCGCGTCGAGCCCCTACTGCTGGACGGCCTGCGCGGCGCGTTCCCCGATCTGCGGTTCGGCACGGTCTCCCAGCCGCTGGAACCGCCCTACGCGCAGTGCACGCTGCACGCGAGCATGCAGCAACAGTCCACGCCGATCAGCGTGTCCTGCCGGCTTGGTCTGACCGTGGACATCGTGCGCGAGGACGGCACCGGCGACTGGCAGCAAGCCAGCGAACAGTGCTCCCAAGTCCTGTCGTGGGTGCTCGAGCATGCGCCGGAGCGATCCGCTTTTCTGTCGGCCTCGTATGAGTCGGGGCCGATCCGCCAGCCCATCGAACGGCATCTCGGCGCCTACGCCGTCGCGCTGCTCGACGTGCTGGCCGTCTGATTCACCCAAACATCCAATCGAAAGGAGTTGTCATGACGGAGCCTGACAACAGCTACATCTCCAGCGGCAACAACGCGGACCTCGTCAAGGTCATCAAGCAGTACGCGCTCTTCCTGGTCAAGAAGGGCGAACGTTCACCAAGCCCACGTCGGAGAACTGGACGCCGGGAGCGCTCAAGCCCATCGGCTACAGCTCGGAGGATGGCGCGGTCATCCACCCGGAGCCGGGCGACGAGACCGAGATCAAGGCACACAACGGGCGACACCGTGTATTCGGAGACGGACGGAGGCTACTGGACGATCCAGTGCGCCGGCATCGAATGCCGCAAGAGCATCGCCGAGGCCTATCTCGGCGTCGAGGCTGACACCAAGGGCGGCCTCCATGTCAAGGACGCGACCACGCCCATCGAGTACGGTATCGTGCTCGCGGGCCTCGACCAGTTCGGCAACCCGATCCTGTTCTTCGCGGAGAAAGCCAAGGTCTCCGACCGCGACGACATGACCCTCGTGTCCAGCGACGTGCTGCAGTTCAACTGCACGTTCAAGTGCCTCAAGGCATCGGACGGCTGCATGTTCCACGTGTGGGGCCTGCTCGCCGCCGAAGCCGCGAAGAACCAGGCGAACACGCCATCCACGGACAGTTAGCCCCGTTGATTCCTCCCATGCCGGACGCCTGATGGCGGTCACGCCCGGCATGGGACCACTCCACCATCGACCGCCACACACCGAGAAGCAAAGGAACCCATCATGACCACCAACGCCGATTACCAGACCGTGAGCATCGACCCGATCGACGACGGGGAGGAGATGCCCGACGTGCACCTGTTCATCCCCGCGGATCCCGACGCGAAGAAGGACGACCCCGACTATGGGCGGGGCTTGAAGCTCGACCTGCCGAACCTCAACAGCGAGGACCTGCCCATCGATGTGATTCAGGCCGTGTTGCTGACCAAGAGCGCCGTGAACCTCACCGACGAGCAGAACTTCGCCGTCGCCAGCACAATGCTCGCGTATTTCCAGGTCATGCAGCCCAACTACTGGAACTTCCTGCGCCGCCTGGGCCGTCCGATGGCGTATCTGGCGGGCACCGTCAAGGCGTGGGCCGAGCAGTCGGGACTTGACCCAAAAGCGTTGTCCTCGTCGATCTCCAAGGCCGGCACCGCGCCGCGCTGGACCACGACTGGCTCCAAGCATATGGAACCATATACCGGCCGATAACCCTCCGGGAATGGGTCCAGGCCGACGGCAAACCCGCACGGCGCTCCATCGGCTGGGCGCGCGCGTGGGCCCTGACCCGCGAACTCCTCAAGGACCATTACTCGCACTCCTACGCCGCGCTGGCCGGCTGGTCGTACATCCCGCACGGAGGAGGTCGCCATGTGGGACCAGGCCGAGGCCGACAAGCGGCTGAGGCGCAAGGGGTGGAGGCCGTGGATGGACCCGAGGAACAACCCGTTCGGCACGGGCAGGCCCATCAGGGCGCGCAGCGAGGTCCTGCGCGACCGCGAAAAGCTCAAGTCCATGTTCCATATCCAAGACGAGTGAACCAAGACAACTGAATGTTGAGTCCCGGCCGCCATCGGGAACCGAATCAACGAAAGACGAGGTGAGGAGACGATGGCCGGTCAGGATATCGGCACTGTGTACGTGCAGGTTGTGCCCTCCGGCAAGGACTTCGGCAAGAACATCGAGGGCCAGATCGGCCAGAGCGTCGCCGCCGCCGGCAATACCGGCGGCAACGGGCTATTGAAGTCCCTGACCGGCGTGTTCTCCAAGGTCGGCAAGATAGGCCTGGGGGCCGTCAGCGCGGTCGGCGGCGGCATCACCGCGCTGGCCGCCAAGGGCGGCTTCGAGCGCGCACTCAACATCGAAAACGCCCAAGCCAAGCTCAAGGGCCTCGGCCACAGCGCGACCGACATCAGCGCCATCATGGACAACGCGCTCGCCAGCGTGAAGGGCACCGCGTTCGGATTGGGCGACGCCGCCACCGTCGCCGCCTCGCTGTCCGCATCGGGCATCAAATCCGGCCAGCAGATGACCAATGTGCTCAAGACTGTGGCCGACACCGCGCAGATTTCGGGGCGCAGCCTGACCGACATCGGCACGATCTTCGGATCGGTGGCCGCGCGCGGCAAGCTGCAGGGCGACGACATGCTCCAGTTGATGAGCTCGGGCGTGCCCGTGCTCCAATTGCTCGCCACCCACTTGGGCAAGACCAGCGCCGAAGTGTCCGACATGGTGTCCAAGGGCAAGATCGACTTCCAGACGTTCGCCGACGCCATGCAGGAAGGACTCGGCGGAGCAGCGCTGGCAGCCGGAGACACGTTCCAGGGCGCGCTGGCCAACGTGAAGGCCGCGCTCGGACGCCTGGGCGAAGGCCCCGGCAAGATCGCGCTCGAATCACTGCGCAAGGCGTTCAACGCCGCCATCCCCGCCATCGACGCGTTGAGCAGCCAACTCACCCCGTTCCTCGACAAGCTCAACGGCCAGCTCGGCCCCTACACCGACAAGGCCATCGGCCTGATCGAACGGTTCTCGGCCGGTCTGCAGGACGGCAGCATCACCATCCAGGACATCGCCGGCCAGATCGGTACGCTCGCCGGCGCGTTCGCCGTATTCACCGGAGTCGGCGGCAACATCGATTCCATCACCGGCTTCTTCGACCTGCTCGGCACCGCCGGAGACCGTGGCGTCACACAGCTCACCAGCAAGGTCAAAAGCCTGCCGGACGGCATCAAATCCGTGTTCTCCGCATTCATGTCGGACGGGGCCACCATGGCCGAGGACCTCGCCTTCCCGTTCCAATTGGCCGGGGAGAAGATCTCGGGCAGCAAGATTGGGCAGAAGATCGCATCCCTCGGATCGGGCATCTCAGACGGCGTCGGCAAGATCACCTCGACGCTCAAAAGCAAGCTTGTGTCCGGGTTCGCGTCAGCCGCGTTCTCGCTCGAGAATAATCCCGTGGTCATCGGGCTCCAGTCGTTCGGAGGCAAGCTCGGAGGCATCGCATCCGGCGTCGCGGGCAAGGCGAAGGCCGTGCTCGGGCCCATCGGAGACGCCTTCGGCGGCATAGCCGGCGTCGTCGGGCCAAGGCTGCAGTCCGGCCTGAACGCGGTCGGCGGCCTGATCGCGAGCTTCTTCAGCCCGGGCAACTTCATCAAGCTCCTCGGCATCGGCGCCATCATCGCCGCACTGGTCGCGGGACTCGGCATGCTCGACCAGAGCATGCAGGGGCAGCTGTTCGCCATGATCGGCCGGTTGGGCGCGCAACTGCCGGGCATGCTGCAGAATCTGAGCATGCAGATCGCCCGCGAACCTGCCGCAGATGATCGCGCAGGGCGCGGCCATCCTGACCGCGCTGATGGGCACGATCAGCGCGAATGCGCCCAAGCTGTTGTCCACGGCGGCGCTGCTGATCACCACGCTCGTGCAGGGGCTTGGACAGGCGCTGCCGAGCCTCCTGCCCGCAGCCGTGCAGATGATAACCTCTCTGATCACGGCGCTCATAGCGCAGGCTCCCATGCTCATCGAGGGCGGCATGCAGCTCCTCAGGGGACTCGTGCAGGGCATCACAGCCGCGCTGCCCATGCTCGGCGAACAGATCCCCCTGCTGGTCCAGACGATCATGACGGCCTTGGTCGCCGCCCTGCCGCAGCTCATGCAATCCGGCATGCAGGTCGTCACCAGCCTCATCCAAGGCCTGGTCGCGGCGATGCCCACGCTGGCGGCCATGATCCCGCAGGTCGTCATGACCATCGTGGACACACTGCTGGCCAACCTGCCCGGCATCGTCAGCACCGGCGTGCGACTGCTCGCGTCGCTCGCCAACGGGCTCGTCAACGCGATCCCCCAATTGGTCGGGCGCATCCCCGCGATCATCGCCGCGCTCGTGGGAGGCATCGCCTCGCGCCTGCCCCAGATCATCCAATCCGGCGTGCAGATCATCATCACGCTGGCCGGAGGACTCGTGCAGGCCATCCCACAGCTGGTAGCCAAGATTCCGGCGATCTTCAGCAGCCTCGTGTCCGGGTTCCTCTCGCAGGATTGGGGCAAGATCGGCTTGGACATCATCACCGGCATAGCGAAAGGCATCGCGGGAGCGGCCGGCAAGCTCGTAGACGCGGCCGTCGACGCCGCCGAAAAACGCGCTCAACTGGGTCAAGAACAAGCTCGGCATCGGCTCCCCGTCCAAGGTGTTCCGCGACGAGGTGGGCCGGTGGATCCCCGCCGGCATGGCCGTCGGCATCGACCGCAACGAGGGTACGGTCTCCAAGGCGGCCACCAACCTCGCCAAGGGCGCGCTCGCGCCGATGCTCGGCGTGCCCGACCAGTACAGGGCGCTGATGGACGAGGCCGCCGGCACACTGACCGAGGCAAGCATGAGCGTCAACGCCATGGGTCCCGACCATCGCAACGGGTACTCGGCCGACGCGCCGCGCACGGAACAGCAGGAGTTCGCCGCGCTGAGCGGCCTGCTCGAATCCATCGACCAGCGGCTCAGGAACCTTTCGGACGCGCTGCCGGGCATCATCAGCGACTACACGCCGAAGCTCACCATGCGCGAGCTCGCCCGGCTCACCTGACAAGGAGGCATGTTGGAGACTATCGAATACACTGCCGGCAATGGCGAGAGCATCGGATTCGAGGGCCCCCTGTACGGGGAGACCATGCCCGGCCTGCGTGGCCGCGCATGGGATTACAGCCTCGCCTCGCGTGGTCTGACCGGCGTCACCCGCAAGACACGCGAAACGAACGTCACGGTGAGGATCCATGATTCGCCGGCCACGCTCGACCTGCTGCGCCGTCTCGCCGACGCCGACATGGCAGCCGGCACGCCTGGCACGCTCATCGCCGACGGCGAATGGGAGACCGGGGCGTGGATCCCGAAAAGCGAGCCGCAGACCATCACGCCCACGATGGTCGAGACACAGCTTACCGTCGTGCTCCTGGACGGTGTATGGCGGAGGGAGACCACCACGCATCACGATCCGCGAACCGACGCCGGCAGCGGACTTGACTACCCGCACGACTATCCGCACGACTACGGCGGCATGAGCATTCTGGACACCGTGGCCAACACGAGCGGCATGCCGCAGCCGATACGCCTCACGATCTTCGGCCCATGCGTCAACCCGTACGTCATCATCGGCCCCAACCGGTACGAGGTCGACGCGACCATTCCGGCCGGCAGCAGACTCGAAATCGACGGCACCGCTGACGCCAGGACCGTCATCATGATCTCCGACACCGGCCTGCGCACGAACCTCTTCGCCAAGGCCATGCGCGGCACCGGACGCGGATCCGGCACCTACATCTTCGAACCGCTTCCCCCGGCACGAGCACCGATCAGCTGGGCTGGCGGATTGCGAATTCGAACCTGACCGCCATCGAGGAGAGGAGCGAACCGCCATGGACCTGATCGTCACCGACACGAACGGCACGCCGTCCGGCTCGTACGCCTCATGGACGCTCGACCTGGCATACGGGTCGGGGGAGAACGACTTCGAACTCCAATGCCCGGCACGCCTGAAACCAGGCTGCCGATGGTGGGTCGACGGGACAGGCTGGGGCGGCATCGTCGACGACGTGAAGACCAGCGTCACCGGCGGCAAGGGCGAGCTCACCTACCACGGTCGCGACTGGCACGGCCTGCTCGCCTCGAAGATCCTCGAACCCGACAAGGGCAAGGACTACCTGACCGTGAGCGGCACGATCGGCACGCTCCTGCGCACCGTCATCTCCCGTATCGGGCTGCAGGACATCATCACCGTCACGGAAGGCGCGTCCAAAAACGCAAACTGGCGGTTCGACCGGTACTGCGACGCGTGGAGCGGCCTGTCCAAGATGCTGCGCGCATCAGGACTGCGGCTGCGCATCACCGCAGCGCAGAACGGCGTGACAGTCGACGCGCCGCCGATCACGGCCGCCGGCGACCTCATCGACTCCGACCTCATCGACTTCGACGCGACACTCGCCTCGCATCCGATCAATCACCTGATCTGCCTCGGCAAGGGCGAACTCAAGGACAGGATCGTCGTCCATTGGTACGCCGACCAGAAAGGCACGCTCAGCCACACGCAGACCATCAAAGGCGCGGACGAGCGCGCAAGCGTCTACGAGCTCAGCAACGCCGACGCCGCCGAACTCGAGACCAAAGGCAAGACAAAGCTCCAGGAGCTGCGAGATACAGGCAGCATCGACCTCGACGTTACCGGCGGCATCGACCTCGACGTTACCGGCGGCATCGACCTCGACGTGGGCGACACCGTGACCGGCCGCGACAACACCACCGGCATCAGGGTCACCGCCGAGATCACCAAGAAGATCATCAAAGTCAAGGACGGCATCCCGACCGTAACCTACGAGGCGACCACCGCGTCCACGGAATCGACCGGCGAGACCGGCGGCGGTGGATCAAGCTCCGGAGACGGCCACGCCTACTACGCCGGCAGCGGCCTCACCCTCTCCAACTGGACGTTCAGCGCCGATGTGACCGCCGCAGACCTCGAAACGGTCCGCAGAACCGCCACCGAAGCCAACAAGGCCGCAAGCGACGCCGCGGCCGAAATCGGAGGCGCCAGAGACCTCGCCAAACAGGCCGGCGTAAAAGCCGACACGGCCACCACCACGGCGCAGAACGCGTTGGCCGCGGCGCAGGCGCGAATCTTGGACATCACTGCGTCGGCTCCAGTCACAGTGACCCGCAACGACGAGACGGCTGCCATCACCGTCGCACAGGCCACATCATCGGCGGACGGGCTCATGGCCGCCGCAGACAAGAAGAAGCTCGACGGCATCCAGTCCGCCGCGAACAAGTACACGCTGCCAGTGGCATCCACCGCCACCCTCGGCGGCGTCAAACCCGATGGCAGGACCATCACCGTCGGACCGGACGGCACCATCACCGCACAATCCAGCGCGACAGAGGCATCCTTCCTCGCCGCACACCCGATCGGCTCGCTCTACTGGTGCGTCGCCGGCAACCCCAACGACCATGGCGGCACATGGAAGGAAATCCACACCATCATCGGCGGACACGTCTGGCAAAGACTCGCCTGAAAGGAACAGCATGGCAAAAACCACGAACATCACCAAATACACATGCGACCGCTGCCACGACAGCGCATACCTCACCGAAGGGGATCCGCGCACGTCGAGCGACTGGCACCAGATCAAACACACCACCGCGGACGGAGTGACGCAGGAGGCGCTGGCATGCACCTCATGCCAGCAGGAATTCAAGAAACTCGCCGCCACGCAGGACGCGGCCTACACGGCATGGCTTACCAAGGGAAAGGGCTGACATGACCACCACGCTCATCACAGGCAAGGGCGGCACACCGCACATCACCAGCGGCGACATGGGCGCCATGCAGGCCGGGGTCATCGGCAACGGCAGCTACCTGCTGCAGGGCAGCGACGGCACTTTCCCCACGGTGACCATGCAGGATGCGAATCACGCGCTGATCCCCGTCCTCAACCTCGTGGTCGAAGGACGATACGCGCGCGTCACCGAGGCCGAGACCGCGACCATCGAAAGCGGCATGAGCGGCCAGAACCGCAACGACCTCGTCTGCCTCAAATACACACGGAACAGCCAGAACATCGAGACCGCCGCCATCGCCGTGCTCAAAGGCACGCCAAACACCGGTACGGCCGCCGACCCGACCGTCCCGTCGGGCAGCATCCACTCGGCCTCCGGCACGGCGTGGATCCCGATCGCCCGCATCCCGATCAGCGGGATCACGCCCGGCACGCCGGTCATGCTCATCAAACAGCTGCCTCCCATGTCGAAACTGTGGGATTCCGTAACCCTCACGAAACCAAACGCTAACTGGAACGTGGATTATCGCACCGCGTTTGTCGGCGGGATGTTGATCGTCGCGTTTCATGCCATTCGAGTCAACACGGACTGGGCTGCCCCGAGGATATGGGATACGTCCAAGCTTTTCAGGCTTCCGACTGGATTGGAGGCCGCGTTCGAGGTGCATTGCGCCACGGTGTCCAATTCGAGCATGGGGCTTCATGGCGTCGAGGTGCAGACCGCTGGTAACGAGATCAGCCTTCGCTCGGCCGCGAAGATGACGCTCGGCAAAGGCGGTTGGGTCGAGGGCTGCATCACGGTACCGCTTGATCGTTGATTAGACGACCGGATAGCAGAGCGAGCCTACACAACCCTGATTGCTGCCGGCGCGGATGACCGTGAAGCCCTTCGCATTGTACAGGGTTACGGAAAGCTATTCAGCAGGTCAATATGAGTTTCTGCCATGCCTTCTGCATGTCCTTGAGGACGCTCAGATCGGGCTTGAGGTAATACCGTGCGGTGGTTTGGATGTCGGAGTGTCCGAGCTGTCGCGCGACCACGCTGATGTCGGTTCCGGCCTTGATAGCCAACGTGCCGAACGTGTGGCGTAGGTTGCGCGGAGCGTCTGCGGATACGCGGACGGCGAACTGCCGGGCATGCTCGACGAAATCGGCCTGCCTTTGGTGTTCGCCGCCACCGACCACCCGCATTAAACAATACCAACGCACCGTGGGATTCCACCATCACACACAGAGAGGATCGCCAATGCGACATCCCATCAGAGAGGAGCCACATGGCTGACGACATCATCACCAGCGTCGTCGCCGGCCTCCTCATCGCCGCCATCAGCGCCATAGCCGCCGGCCTCTGGCACCAACTCAAAAACCTGCGCTCGCAGATCGCCGACGAGGAGACCCGAAGGTCGGAGCATGAGCAGCTGATGGCCGACATGAGGCGCGGCTGCGAACACGAAAAACTCGTAGACGAGGCGCTGCGCACGCTTCTGCTGTGCAAGCTCGAACAGCAGCAGGACACGATGGTGCACGACCACCACGGCGTCGCCGACAATGACTTCAAACTCCGCGCCCAACGTGTCTACGACGCCTATCACGGATTGGGCGGCAACGGCCACGGCACCCAGATCAACAACGATATCCAGAATGCGCCCATTGCGCCCCGGCTGGGAGGAAAGCCATCATGAGCATCACCATCAACGGCGTCAAGCCCGGCACGGCCACATTGACCATCCGGGCTGGCACCCAGTCGGTTGATGCGCCCGTCACCGTGCGGGAGAACCTGCGGCGGTGGCTTCCGATGCCGGCCACGATCGGCGTCACCTACGCGGACGCGCGATTGCGCGTCCGACTCTGTAAAACCAACCAAAGCCCCACACCCGTGGGGCTTCTTTTGTAAGGAGAACCATTATGGCAAACACCACCGGCGTGGCCGACCACAAGGCCACCGGCCCGGCGATTCCCGGCCTGACCGTGGAACGCACCAAGGCGATCATCCTGCTCATCGTCCAATTATTCAGCGTCGCGCAGACCGGCCTGAGCATCGCCGGCATCAGCCAGCTCCCGTTCACCACCGATCAGGTGAGCACGGCGATCACCGGCGTCATCGCCGTCATCGCATCCGTGTACGCGTGGTGGCGCAACAACAACCTGACCGGTGCCGCCGTGCAGGGACAGCAGCTCACCAACGCGATCAAAGCCAACATCATCGCCACCGACACCGACGCCACGACCGGGACAGCTCAGGCGGCCTACGCGGTGTCCGACTCCAGGGGAGCCGACGCGACCGCTGACGTGGCACCCATCGAGGAGGTGTCCTATGGCGACGGCGAGTGAAGTCCTGCGCATCGCGGCGGGCGAAATCGGCTATTCCCGTTGGACCGACCCGCAGCCGGGCACGAAGTACGGGCGCTGGTACGCCCAATCCCACGGCTCATACTATGGCGCGTCGGGCGTCCCGTTCTGCGCGATGTTCGTCAGCTGGGTCATGAGCCGTGCCGGCCAAGCGTTCCCGGGACTGCCCGCCGCCTACGTGCCATACGTGCTCAGCGCGGGACGCTCCCGCGCGGTCAGCACGCGCAGCGCCAAACCCGGCGACATCGTGATATTCAACTGGGACGGCGGCGTGGTGGACCACATCGGCTTCGTGGAAGCCAACCACGGCTCGTACATCCAGACCATCGAGGGCAACACCAACAACGGGCGCGTAGCACGCCGCACCCGCGCATGGAACACCATCGCCGCCATCCTGCGCCCCGCCTACAGTGGCAGCGCCACGTCGTCCGGCGGCGGCACCGCATCCAGCGGCGGCACGGGCCGGCTCACGGTAGACGGCTCCTGCGGGCCGGCCACCATCCGCCGCTGGCAGCAGGTCATGGGCACCAGCGTGGACGGCATCATCAGCGGCCAGTACAGGCCGGACGGCCGGACATGGGGCCGACCCGCGCTCGTGGACTCGTGCGTGCGCTACGGTGGCGGCGGATCCAACCTCATCCGCGCCGTCCAACGCAAGCTCAGCCTCACCGCCGACGGACTCCTCGGCCCCGCCACCATCCGTGCCCTGCAGAAACACCTCGGCGTCGCGCAGGACTCATGGTTCGGACCCGGCACCGCCCGAGCACTCCAAAGCCGCCTCAACACCGGCAGATTCTAAACACAAGCGCCCCTCGACTCCTATGCATGGAGCCGAGGGGCGCTTCTGCATATCTGCGTCAGAGGCGGGACTCGAACTCGTCGATCGTCATCTCGAGCGCGTCCGCCACTCTTCTGGCCGTGCCGAGCGCCATGAGCCTCGGGTCGCGCACGCCCCTGACCCACTCGTTGACCCGCTGTCTGGTAAGTCCGGCGGCGCGCGCGATCTGCGACTGCCGCATCCCCCGTTCATCCAGCATATCCGCGAACGTCATCCGTTCCGCCTCCCCGCCAGGTATCCGAGCGTCCCGGCGCACAGCGCCAGCACGCCTGCCGGTATCGAGTGTCCGGACAACCCGGCGGCAAACGCGCCGAGCGCCATGACCAGCGAGCATAATCCCAGTCTGTCGTTCATGATGTCCCATGCGATAGGATGGGAGCCGGGCCTTCCGGATAGTTGGGATATTCGGAAGGCCCTTTCCTCACCGCCTGCGCCGCCTCCGTGGCGGCCTGCGCGGTTCGGGCTTCCGGTGGAGGGCAATCACCACCGTGGCTATGGGTGCTATGACCGCCCCGAGCCCGGCGAGAAATTCGCCCGCCGCCTTCAGCAGCTCCGTGACCTGTTGCATGTTCACCTCCTTTCCTTGCCAACTCCTCCATTGTAACCCAAACGGGTTACAATGTCAAGCCGGAGGAACCCCGACACACCGTATCCACACCATTCTCGGCACCCTATTTTTGCCCACATTTTGCCCACATTTTCACGGAAAAACGAGGAAAAACAGTGAAAAACAGTGTTAAACAGAAAAGCCGCTCACCCCTACTCGCACAAGGGAAAACGGCGGTTTTGCAACGATGCGAAATGGAGCGGATGACGGGAGTCGAACCCGCCTTTAAAGCTTGGGAAGCTTTCGTTCTACCGATGAACTACATCCGCAGTGCTTTGTGCACAAGTCGTCAGTGTATCACATGACGGCGATGCCCGCGAACCTTGCGCAACGAAGCTAGTACAAGTACTGCGGGCTGCTGCCGCCGCCGATGCCGGAATTGCGCATCTCCTGCGACATCTGCATGAGCCGGCTGATGCGCTCGTCGGTAGGTGGGTGCGTGGAGAACAGCTTCGAGAATCCGCGCGCGGAGAACGGGTTGGCGATCATCATGGATGACACCGACTGCGTGCCCGCGGTTTTCGGCATCGGATTGGTCTGAGCACCGTAGGAGATCTTGTTCAGGGCGGAGGCGAGCGCTTCGGGGTCGCCGGTCAGGCGGCTGCCGTCCTCGTCGGCGTCGAATTCGCGGGTGCGGGAGATGGCCATCTGGATCAGAGAGGCGCCGATCGGCACGAGAATCGCGCTCACCAGCACGCCGATCAGACCGAAGGCACCGGAGGAGTTGTCACGGTCGTTGCTGCGACCGCCGCCGAAATACATGAGCGAGTATCCCAGATACGTGATGATGGTCGCCAGTGCGGAGGCTATGGCGGAGGTGAGGATGTCGTGGTTGTACACGTGCATGAGCTCGTGGCCGAGGACGCCGCGAATCTCGCGCTCGTTGAGTATGTTGAGGATGCCTTGCGTGCAGCATACGGCTGCATGGCGCTCGTTGCGGCCCGTTGCGAACGCGTTGGGGCTCATGGTCGGGGCGACGTAGATGCGAGGCATCGGCTTGCCGGCCTTGGCGCTGAGTTCGCGCACGATGCGGTACAGTGCGGGAGCTTCCGGCTCGGTGACCGCGCGGGCGCCCATCGAGGCGATGGCGAGTTTGTCGGAGAACCAGTACGTGCTGAACGTGGAGACCAGACCGATGACGATATATACGCCCAGCGTGCCGCGGCCACCGCCGGTGGCCCACCAGATCAACATGACGATGGCCCACATCAACGCAAAGAGCAGCGTCGTTTTCAGGCCGTTGAAGTGGCCGCGCACATGCAATTTACCGTCCATAGCCCACACACTAAATTCACTGTCTGACAGTTGGCTGGATATGCGCCTTGAGCACAATGAAATGATTCCGGAGGCACGGGATGATACAAGTACGGGCAAAAACAAGCCGCCGCCCACAATGTCACACGGGAGGCGGCTTGATCGATGTATACGAGTCGCGCTACAGGTCGCTCAGGCGTGAGCAAGCTCACGCATCTGATCCGGCTCGACGACCTTCTTGTGCTCGCGGCCTTCCTTCGCGCCCTCGGAGCGTTCGAAGGCGTCGACCTTCTTCCAACCGGCGAAGTCAATCGGCTTGACACCGCGCTCGGCGAGCAGGCGGTCGATGGACTCGGGGTCGCGGTCGACGGCCACACGGCCGCCTTCGGCCGCCTTGGCGAGGTCTTCCAGCATGTTGGTGACGATCATCAACGCGTCGGACTTGGTGGAGCCGATCAGGCCGACCGGCCCGCGCTTGGCCCACCCGGTGGCATACAGGCGTTCACGCACGTCACCGCCGGCGGCCTCGGTGGTGATGCGGCCATCGCCGTTCGCGTTGGCCAGATGGGCGCCCTTCTCGTCATAGGTGATGCCGGGCGCTTCGGCGGGCTTGTAGCCGATTGCGTGGTACACGGCCTCGACCGGGTAGTCTTCGAATTCGCCGGCGCGGTGCATCTTGCCGTCGGCGCCGGTCTCGGTCTTCTCCACGCGGATGCCCGCGACCTTGCCGTCCTTGCCGAGGATCTCGGTGGGAGCGGAGTTGAAGTGCACGTAATACTTGCGATCTGCGGGGTTGCCCTCGTAATCGACGTCGCCGTCGTCTTCCATGTCTTCGGCCATCTCGCGGATGGCGAACAGCTCCTCGACCATCTGGCGCGTCAGCTTGTCCTTGCCGGCCTCTTCGATCGTGTCGTCATCCAGCTCGAAGTCGTCCTCGTTGATGATGAGCTGCACGCCGGGCAGCTTCTCCATCTCGCGCAGTTCCTGCACGCTGAACTTGGCCTGGGCCACGCCACGGCGGATGAACAGATGCAGCACCTTGGCCTTGTTGCCCTGGATGCCTTCGTAGACGTTGTCGGGGATGTCGGTCTTGGCCTTGAGGTCGTCGGCGTTGCGCATGAGCTCGCGCGCGACGTCCATCGCCACGTTGCCGCCACCGATCACGGCGACGTTCTCGGCCGAAAGTGGCCATTCGCGCGCACCCGTGGGGTATCCGTCATACCATTCGACGAACTTGGCGGCGCCGTACACGCCGTCGAGGTCGGCGCCCGGCAGGTTCAGCGGTTTGTCCTTGACGGCGCCGGTGGCGAACAGCACGGCGTCGTAACGCGCCAGCAGGTCGTCCAGGGTCACGTCCTTGCCGAATTCCACGTCGCAGTAGAGGTGGATGTCGGGGTTGTCGAGCGTCTTCTCCAGCGCGGATGCGATGAATTTGATGCTCGGATGGTCGGGGGCCACACCGTAACGGACCAGGCCGAACGGGACCGGCAGCTTCTCGAACAGGTCGATGCGGGCCTTGGTGCCCAGACCCAGCTCCTCGCCGAGCTTCTTCAGCTGGCGCAGGAAGATGTCGGAGGAGTAGACGCCGGCGGGACCGGCGCCGATCACGGCGATACGAAGTTCATTGTTCTCAGATTCAGTCACGCGTTATAGGTTATCGCAAGCCACCGAATCACGGAAGGGGGCAACGGCGGGATTTCCCGGCATTGCCCCCATTGTTGTCGAATGTCACATTCGTTCTCGCCCGATCGTCCGGCGACGGGCGCGGCCGGTCGATCACGACCGGCCCAGCTGCGCCCGTCGACCACGGCCCGTCAGTCACGGTCAAGCAGCGCGGTGAGCGCCCAGAGGATGCTTACCACGTCGATGGCTTCCTGCAGAAAAGCGCCGACCACGACGGGAATCAAGTTGAACGCCGCCGCAACCATGCCGATCAGGGCCAGCGCGAGACCGGCCAGCACGGCTTGCAGCATCACACGCTTGGTGCGGCGGGCGATGGCGATGGCCCGTGGAACGGCGGCGATGTCGTCGTTCATGATCACCACCTGCGCGGACTCCGAGGCCGCAGTCGACGTGCCGTCCGTCATGGCCATGCCGATATCGGCGGCGGCCAACACGGGCGCGTCGTTCACGCCGTCGCCGACCATCATCGTCACGCCGCGCGATGGCGTCACGGTCGCGGTCGTGACAGCGGCGACCTTATCTTCGGGGAACAATTCCGCATGCACATCGTCGATGCCGACCTCACTGGCGATGATGGCGGCGGAGGATCGCTTGTCTCCCGTCAGCATGGACAGCTTGGCGACGCCGAGACCGCGCAGGCGCGCGAGCGCCGACTTGGCGTTCGCGCGCGGCACGTCACGCAGGACGATCCGGGCGATGAGATGACCGTCGACCGACACGTACGAGGCCATTTCATCCGGCGCGAGCATGCCGAAACGGGTACGGATCTCGTCCGCAAGCCGCCCCTCACCTTGTTTTCCGGACTGCCGGTCTCCATCAGTCGTAGCCCGGCCCGGGACGATCCGCTCAACCGGCAGGAACCCATCTTCGCTTGAGGCCGCGAAAGACAGTCTGCCTACGCGCACCTTATGCCCATTCACTTCGCCGGAGATGCCTTTCCCGGCGTCTTCATCAATGTGCTTGACGACCGGATAATCGCGCCCGTGACCAGGCCAGTCCGCATCGGGCTGCGGGCATAGCCGCTGCCCCTCCTCGAACCGCCGATGCAGCCGGGACAGAGCTTCTGTGCCGGCCTTCGCGATGCCTTTAGCGAGGATGTGCACGGAATAGGTCTCGACCACGCCCGCCATCATCAGTACGTGGTCCTCATTGAGGTGAGTGCCGGCACCGGGCAGCATCTCGACGCGGGTCACCTGCGGCTGCTTCACGGTCAGCGTGCCGGTCTTGTCGAAGAACACGTGCGTGACGCAGCCGAGGTTCTCCAGCACGTCCTGTGTCTTGATCAGGATTCCCGACTTGGCTAGTCGGCCGGTTCCCGCCACATACGCGACGGGGGCGGCGATCAGCAACGGGCAAGGAGTCGCCAGCACCAGCACCTGAGCGAAGCGCGTCGGCACGCCGGACACCAACCATGCCACGGCCGCGATCGCCAGTGCGAGCACCGTGAACGGCACTGCCAGCACATCGGCGGTCTTCACCACCGCCGGGCGGGAATCCTGCGCGGCCGCGACGAGCGCGAGGATGCGCTGGTATTGCGAGTCGCGGGCGGCTTCGGCGGCACGCATGGTCAGCGTGGTCGAGCCGTTCACCGCGCCGGACATCACGCGGGCGCCGGCGAACACTTCACGCGGCACCGGCTCACCGTTGATATTGCTCAGGTCGAGCGTGGCGGATCCGGACAACAGCTCGCCATCCACCGGCACGGTTTCACCGGGCAGCACAATCAGCACATCGCCGGGGGTGACGGATTCCACGGCAACGGTGTCATAGTGGGAAGTCGCAGCGTCGGACGACCCGCTGGCGGCGGAAGACGGCAGAGCGGCGACCTTGCGGAAGCCGTCGCACCGGTCGTCGGAGCTGCCGTCGCTGCCGTCGCCGGTGTTGACACCAGCGACGCCCACGCCGGGCCGTCGCACGACGTGCGCGGTCTGGGGCGCGGCCGTCATCAGCGCGGTCAGGCTGCTTTCGGCCTTGGATTGGGCGTATTCCTCGATGGCTTCGCCGGACGAGATCATCAGCACCACGGCCCAGCTCGCCCAGTATTCCTGCACGGCGACCGTGGCGGCGATCGCCACGACAGCCAGCAGATCCACACCGACCCGACCATGCCGCAAATCGTCGATCATGCCGCGCACGGTGTCGATGATCGTGTACGCCACCACGATGATGACAATCCACTGGCCCACGCCGGGATTGCCCAGTATAGGAATATCCGCCGCTCCCCACGGGCGCCACGACGGGCACACGGCAAGCGGAATGACCGTGAGCACGGCAATCGGCAACAGCGGCACTTGAACACACAGATGACTGCAAAGATAGATGAACTTACGCATCGTATCTCCTTACGCTCGTATACGGACCGTCCGTCATCCCAGCAACAAGCGCGGAATCACGAACGGCATGCGACCCACGCCTTGTTAACCCATCGGCAGCACTGCCTAAAACGGCGAGGGCAGGCGATACACGGCGTAAAAAGGATTATTCGATATTCAATTGTTCGTTCGATTATGTTGCGCGGCGGCACATGCCATCCGCGGCTTCGACCAACTCTAGCAACAACTGCGAAAGGACACGCCAGCGTCACGCGGGAACATGGCCGCAGACACAAGTGGAGGGACCGGCGCAAGCGCACCGGCCCCTCCATCATCGAGCCATGTCAACTGCCGGGCAATGTCAGCCGTCAGGCAGCGTCAGCGGCTTCGGGAGCGGAACTTACCACAGGCCGAACGGATCGGAGAACCCGCCGTTGCCGTAGTCGTTGTTGCCGTACCCGTTGCTGTCATTGCCGTTGCCGTTGTTGCTGTTGCCATTGTTGCTGTTGCCGTTGCCATTGCCGTTACCGTTCTGGCCGTTGCCATTCTGGTTGTTCTGGTTGTTCTGGTTGTTGTTCGAGTTCGAGCTGCCGGAGCCGTTCACCGCGGACTCCTCCTTGTCGAGCGTCACCTCGACGTCCATGGTCTTGCCGCCGCGCACGATGGTCAACGTCACCTTGTCGTTGAGCGCCGACGCACGTACATAGCCGAGCAGCGAATACGTGCTGCTCACCGCGTTGCCGTCGTACGCCACGATGACGTCGCCCACCTTCAGGCCGGCCTTGTCGGCGGGGCTGCCGGACACCACGGCGGAGCCGGAGGTTCCCGCGGTGACCTTGGCGCCGGCGCGGGTCACGCCGTCCGCCTCGACCGTGCCGGTGGTGATTGTCACGCCGAGGGCCACGTGCTTGACCTTGCCGTCCTTGATGATCTCGTTGGCCACGCGCTTGACGAGGTTCGACGGAATCGCGAAGCCGATGCCGATGGAGCCGGCGGAATTACTGGAGGTCGCGGTGGAGGCGATCGACGAGTTGATGCCAATCACCTGGCCGGCGGCGTTGAACGTCGGGCCGCCCGAGTTGCCGGGGTTGATGGCCGCGTCGATCTGCACCGCGTTGGTGACGATGTCGGAGCCGGAGTCATCGGTCACGGTGACCGGACGGTTCAGCGCGGACACGATGCCGGTGGTGGCGGTGTCGTCATAGCCCAGCGGGTTGCCGATGGCCATGACGTCCTCGCCGACGGCGAGCTTGTCGGAGTCGGCGAATTCCACAGCCTTCAGGTCGCTCGGCGGGTTGTCGAGCTTGATGACCGCCAGGTCGGTGGTGGTGTCGGTGCCGACCACCTGAGCGGTGTACATCTGCCCGTTGGACAGCGTCACCTGAATCTGCTGGGCGCCGGAGATCACGTGGTTGTTGGTGACGATGTAGCCCTTGGCGCTCACGATCGCGCCCGACCCCTTGGCGGTGCCGTTGCTCAGCGCCGCCTGAATCGACACGACGGAGCCGGAGACCTCGCTCGCCACGGTCTTCCAGTCGGCGGCCTCGCCCGTCTTGGCGGTGGCGCTGCCGGTACCGGACTTGTTCGACTGGACGTTGGTCAGCGATGTCGTCGTCGGCGTGCTCACCCAACCATAGGTGAGCGCGAAGTATCCAACGCCGAGGCACAGCGCCGCGGCCACCAGGGCGACCACCACTGCGGTCACGATGTGGCTGGCCGCGGAGCTCCCGCCGCGAGACGCGTTGCCGCCGTCTTCCGGCTGAGCCATGCCCTGATCCTGGCCGCCGTTCGGGCCTTGCGGGCCGAACGGGAAACCGTAGGGCGTGTTGCCGTTCTGGCGATTCTGCTGTGAGGCGTCGTCCGTCGGGCGCGTCATGAACGGGTTGCCGTTAAAGAATGGGTTGCCGCCGTTGCCCGTGTTCTGATTCTGCTGCTGGGTCGGCTGCGGCTGCTGGGGCTCCGGCTGAGTCGGAGTCGGGCCGTAGGCGCCGTATTCCGGTGCCGGGCGGTACAGCGGCTGCGTCGGCTGCGTCGGCTGCGGCGGCAGCGGCTGAGTCGGTTCGGAAGCCTGGGCCTGCTCTGAGGTCGGCGCGACAGGCGCCAACGGCTGGGTCGGACGGGTATCCTGCGCTTCGGGCTGCGGCTGCTGCGCGTCGTCGTTCTGCGCGGGCGCTTCCTGAGGCGCGCCCAGCGGCTCCTGGGCGAATTGCTGATCCTGCGCATCCGAGGTCGTCGGAGCGTCCTGCTGCAGGTTGTCGTTCTGCGGCTGCTCAGGCTGGCCGCCGTTATCGGCGGGCCAGTATCCGTTGTTGTTGTCAGCCATGTTGTCTCCTTCAATATTCGTAAGTATCAGCAGGCGGGTTGGGGCTCGTATCTGTGAGCCAGCGCGCCGCCAAGCTCTACGTAAGAGTAAAGATACCTGCTCTGGATGTTTCCTGAACGTTGATTGGAAGGAGAGAATGAATTATCTACCGTTATCATGAAGCAGGCCTTCGGCCTTGTTTCGTACGACATTTCCGACCGGTCAGCAGCAAAACGATTCTTCTGAAACCCGCGGATATCCCGTCCGAAAAGCGGACGCATCAGCCGGACAGCTTGAGACAACGATACGCCACGAACCGCCGGGAAAGCCCGCAGCAGGCTTTCCGAGCGCCATCTCCCGCCTTCCCGGCCATCGCCTAGAGTAATCGTATGACGAGTTTTCTGGAGCACCCGCGCGGCGCGGCCGATGGCAGGCCCGGCGACCGCAGCGCATTCTTTTCGAAACCCTTACGCAACTGCCCGATTCAGCTGACGGCAAAGGCCGTGGCGGCCGCCGTTACGGCCGCACCGGCATCATCCACACGCCGCACGGCGACATCCGCACACCGGCCTTCGTGCCGGTCGCCACGCAGGCGGCAATGAAGGCCGTCCTGCCGGAGACCATGCGCGAGCTGGGGGCGCAATGTCTGCTGTCCAACGCGTTTCATCTGTTCGAGCGCCCTGGCCAGGATGTGCTCGACGCGGCCGGCGGACTCGCGCGATTCATGAACTGGGACGGGCCGACGTTCACCGATTCCGGCGGATTCCAGGTGCTGTCGCTGGGAGCCGGATTCAAGAAGACGCTGGCGATGGACGTGACCGGCATGAAATCGGACGACGTGATCGCGGCGGGCAAGGAACGACTGGCGTTCGTCGACGAGGATGGGGTGACATTCAAATCGCCGCTCAACGGCGACCGTCATCGTTTCTCCGCGGAAATCTCGATGGGCATCCAGCATAAAATCGGCGCGGACATCATGTTCGCGTTCGACGAATTGACGACGCTGATGAACACGCGCTCGTATCAGGAAGCCTCGGTGGAACGCACCTACCGTTGGGCGCAGCGTTGCGTGGCCGAGCACCAGCGGCTGACCGAGGAGCGGCTGGGCAAACCGTACCAGGCACTGTACGGCGTGGTGCAGGGCGCGAACTATGAGGACCTGCGCAGGCATGCGGCCGAGCAGATCGCCTCGCTGGACTTCGACGGTGTGGGCATCGGCGGCGCGATCGAGAAGCGTATCATCGCAGACACGTGCGCGTGGATCTGCGACGCGATGCCGGAAAGCCGGCCACGGCACGTGCTGGGCATCGCCTCGGTCGACGACATCTTCGCATGTGTGGAGAATGGCGGCGACACGTTCGATTGCGTTGCACCCGCAAGGTGCGCGCGCAACGGGGCGATTTTCACGCGCGACGGGCGCTACAACGTCAAGCGTGCCCAGCACAAGTTCGATTTCGGCCCGCTTGAGGAGGGGTGCGACTGCTACACGTGCCAGCATTACACGCGCGCATATGTGGACCACTTGCTGCGCGCCCGCGAATTCAATGGGTTCACGCTGGCGACGATCCACAACGAGCGTTTCTTCGTAAAGCTGCTGGACGATATTCGTGCCTCGATTGACGGCGGTTACTTCGACGAATTCCGCGACGAGTCGCTTGCCCGCTTCTATGCGAACGGGCCGCGCGGGTGAGGTGAGGGAGCGCTGCGACGGGTGCTTGCGGCGGGCGTCACCGCAACAATCACCGCAGCACCCGCCGCGACAATCATTACGGCGCCCCACCGCGACACGCCGAATTGCATTATCCACGTATCGCTGGTAAGTTATCTCTTTGTCTGCGAGTGTGGCGGAATGGTAGACGCGCTGTCTTCAGGTGGCAGTGAGTGTATGCTCGTGGGGGTTGCAACTCCCCCCCAACTCGCACGTATGGAGAATCCCCGGAAAACGTTGGAACGCCAACGCTCCGGGGTTTCTCATATATGCCGGATACCGGGTTTTAGGGACTAGACGTGGTGTTTTAGACTTTGGTTTCTGGTCGGTTTGGTCCCGTTTGACGTGGGGTGTGGGATTCGTCCCGGTCGGCCCCGGTGCCGTGTCCGGGTCCTCCGTCGTCGCCGTTGTCGTCGCGCGAAACCAACTGATTGCGAGATCAATCGGATCACGTGATAACCGGCCATTACTACAAAGAGCCCCACTCGCTCCCGTAAATTACGGGTTGAAATCGCCGTTCTGGGCAATTCCCGTGCAAAATGCCGTTTTCGGGCCCGAAAACGGCGATTTCGCACGGGGAATCACGGATTTCGGCTATTTCAACCCGTAAGTTGCATCATATGAGCGCCTTGATCAACCAACCGTGGCGGCCGTCGTCGTAGAGTTCGTCGGTGAGTTGATATCCACGCCGCTCGTAGAACTTGTAGTGGTCGTTCTCCGAATGTACCGCGGCGATGGTTCCTCCACTGTGCGCAATACGGCGTTCGGCGTCGGCCAGCAGTTGGGAGCCGATACCGCGGCCTTGCGCGTCGGGCAGCACGGCGAGACGCGCGATCACGTACCTTCCCGGCTGATCGGAATGGTCGGGATCCGCATAGAATCGGCATGTCGCCACGGTCCGATTCCCGTCGAACGCCAGCAGATGCACGGCCACGGCATCCCACTCGTCGAATTCAGGCCGCCAGTCACGCTCGCGGATGAACACCTGCTCGCGTATCGCACGAGCCGTTTCAGGCAGATGGTCGTAGGCTTCGATTTTACCGGTCATGGGCGCCAGTGTAGCGCGTGTCATACGTCGTGCCGCGCCCGACATCGCGTGGACGCCTACCGTCACAGCCGGCCGGCCCACTCCCGGAGCAGACGAATCACCGCTCCGGGCTGGTCGATGTGCGCGTTGTGGCCGGCATCATCCAGCGTGACGAACGTGGCGTCGGGATAATGCGACAACAGGGCCCGTTGATCTTCAAAACCAACGATCTGATCCCGTCGTCCGGTGACGAACAGAGTCGGCCCGGCATAAGTGCCGAATACGCGCTCCGGGTCGTCATTCAGCCAATAACGGGCGTCCAATCTGGCGCAGGCGTCACGGTCGCACAGACGGATGCCCGGCAAAATATATGACTGATAGCGGCGCCACGCGGCGAATGACTGGTTGACGCCCATGGTTACGAAATCGAACGTCTGATCCTGAGGCAGCGCGTGTATCAGCGTCGGATTCGGCTCGGCGATCACATGCTCGGCGACATGACGACGAGTGCGCCGCGGATCCACCACCGGGGCGATCAATGCCAGCCCGCGAACCCGCGATGACTCGCGAGCCACCATCTCACGGGCGAGTGCACCGCCCATCGAATTGCCGACCAGCGCGAACGGCTCCCCCGCGCCGACCAGATCGTCGATGGCGGACTGCAGCCAGTCGGCCATCTCCGGCAGACCGCACGCGCGTGCCGGCAGTGCCGGAGTGCGGCCGAACCCCGGCAAATCCAGATATATGCGCTTCAGCGACCGCGACGCGGCAGCGCCCGACTCCGGGCACAAGAATGCCTCATCCAGCAGCATCAGCGAACGGTGGTCCACGCCCATGCCATGCACGAACACCACGGGCAACCCGTCACCCTCGGTCACTGCATATGCCTGCGGTTGAGTCATCACACGGTCCTTTCCACCGGTATCATCCGTCGCGCTTCGCGGCGCAACGCTTTACGATACCGTCGCCGTGCGATGTTTCGCCGAACGCCGGTGCCGGCACACAAGCTGGTGCCGGCACAGTTCAGCCGCGGCGGGCGAGTTGCACGGCGGTGCCGGACGCGGTGACCATCAGCATGCCGTTGTCGGCGCCAAGCACCTCGTAGTCGATGTCCACACCGACCACGGCGTGCGCACCCATTGCCTCGGCCCGCTGCTGCATCTCAAGAATCGCCTCGTTGCGCGCCTTCATCAGCTCCTCTTCATAGCCCTGGCTGCGTCCGCCGAACATGTTGCGCAGGCCGGCGCCGATATCCTTGAACATGTTGACGCCGGAAATCACTTCACCGAACACGATGCCCTGATAGCTATTGATGACGTAACCGTCGACCGACGGCGTGGTGGTGACGAGAATCATGATATGACCGCCTTTGGTTTGACTACGATTGACATCTTCAGTCTAGCGCCGAGCAGGTGAATCGTCCCGTCCTGTAGGTGGGCAGGACGGGAATTGATATAGGGATGACTTTTTTCAAGGACCGGCGCAAACTGACCGGCAGGAGCGGTACCGTCGCGTCCTGGCGCACCGAATTCGGCAAGCGCAGATTCGACTGCTTCACGGATGAGCGCTCCCTGATTGCAGCTGGTGATCACCACCGTGACGGCAGAGGGCGCGGCGGGCTTCAATGCTGCTTCCATAATCGCAATTCCAACAAGCGAGGCGAGAGTAGAGTGGAAGCGCGAGATATCCAGCGACAGACAGGATCAGTCATGATCAGCGCAGACGCCATCACATCGAGAACGTTCACCACAGTGCGGTTCAAGGAAGGGTATAGCGCCAGAGAGGTCGACGACTTCCTTGACGAAATCGTCGACCGCATGGCGACCGACGACCACTCGCTCGCAAGGCGCATCAAGGAGAAGACCTTCAGCAATGTGCGTTTCAGAGAGGGATACGACATCGACGAAGTCGACGATTTTCTCGATGAGGTGGCCAGAGGACTGGAAGGTGACGCGGGCGCGAGCACGGGCGCGAGCACAGCCAGCGCAGCCGCAGCGATTCCGGATCCGCATGAGACCGTCGCACCGGAGCCGGGCACGAGCTACACGAGCGACGCGAATCTTGCGGCCCCTTCGTCCGACAGCAACGCGGCGCAGCTGCCATGGTGACGGTTGTGCTGGCGTCTCGCTGAAGGATCGCGGGCAGCCGACCTCCAACCGCGGCGCCGCGGTCATACCTGCTGGTGGTGGTATTTGCCGAGCGGTTTGTGTCAAACTTTCAGTAGCTGAAACTTCCGACAGCAATTGCAATCACTTCACATGCCACTCATGACACCCGTCCGCACAATCGCATTATCAAACGCCGCCGTTGTATCCCGGGTAACCATGGACTCTCATGCCAAGATCATCAACGTTGTGGGTGCGGCGATCGTACGCGATGGAGCGGTGTTATGCGCGCAACGCGGACCGGGAAAATCTCTCGCCGGATATTGGGAATTCCCCGGCGGGAAAATAGAGCCTTACGAGACGGCTCGTCAGGCATTGCATCGGGAGATCGAAGAAGAACTGCTCTGTGAGATCGAGGTCGCCGATGAGGTGTGCACCAGCGAGTACGCCTACGACTTCGGCACGGTCCGACTCATCACATTCATTTGTCACCTAATCAACGGCATGCCACGGCTGACCGAGCACACGGACATCCGTTGGCTGGATCCTTCCGCAATGCCACAGCTGAATTGGGCTCCGGTCGACCGTACGGCCGTCGGCATCATCGCAGGCATGCGCTTCCTCACCCAGACAACGTCGGACACCTCCGAGGAACCGAGCCGGCCATGAATACGCGAGAATCACTCAACCCGCAGTCAGACCTCAAAACCGATGCCACGCATTCCGTGCTGGAAAGCGTCATCTCCGGACTGATCGAACCCCGGCAGGACGCCCCCGAAAGCTATAAGCCAACGCTGATTTCGAACCGCCCAGGCGACCTCACCATGCATGATGGAATCAGCGATGCGCTCACGAACAGCGATTCCTTCGACATCTCCGTCGCCTTCGTCTCTCCTGATGCCATACTCAGTTTGTTCGAGGACTTCCGCAGTCATCATGCCAATGCGCCCGAGCAGGTCAGCAGACTGATCACGTCGACGAAGAATCATTTCAACGACCCACGCGCTTTCTGGGAACTGCTTCACCTACAGCGGACGGCAGGCGTGGACGTCCGCGTGTGGGCAGGCTCCGACTCTTCAGTATCAGTCGCTCAAGGGCAGCCGTTCCATCCCAAAGGATACGTATTCTCGCGCCGCATGCGCAACGGCACCCCGTACTACGACCTGTTCGTCGGCAGTTCGAATCTTACCGGCGCCGCATTGAACACTCAACGCGAATGGAATCTCAAGGTCTCATCCCTCGCCAATGGCGAACTGGTCGCGCAGGTGCGAGATGAAATCGACTCACAGATCGCCGATTCCAAGCCGCTCACCGAGGAATGGATCAAACAGTATGAGGAGGATTTCAAGAAGTACGCGCCGCCACGGCGCGACATTCTGAAGTCCCTCGAAGGCCGTGAGATCCAGCCGAACGCCATGCAGAAAGAAGCCCTCGCGAGCCTGAAGAAACTACGCGAGAAAGGGGAGCATCGTGCGATCATCGTGTCGGCCACGGGAACAGGCAAAACCTATCTTTCCGCGTTCGACGTGCGTGAGTACCGGCCCCGGCGCATGCTGTACATCGCCCAGCAGCAAATGATCCTCAAAGCGGCGATGAAATCCTACCAGAAGGTGCTCGGTTGTCCGCAATCCGAGCTGGGACTGTATACCGGCACCAGCAAACAACAGGATCGGCGCTACGTGTTCGCCACGGTGCAGACCATGCGTCAGCCGGAGGCCCTGGCGCAATTCGCCTCTGACGAGTTCGACTACGTTCTTGTCGACGAAGTTCATCATGCGGGCGCCGAAGGGTATCAGCGCGTCATCGACCATTTCAGGGACGCCGACTTCATGCTGGGCATGACCGCCACACCGGAACGCACCGATGGCATCAACATCTTCGAGTTGTTCGGCCACAACATCGCCTATGAGATCCGGCTACAGAAGGCTCTGGACGAAAACATGCTCTGCCCGTTCCATTATTACGGCGTCGCAGAATATCTCGGTTCCGACGAGGACCCGGACCAGGACATGCACCGCCTCGATGTTTCACAGGGGCTCGACGCGAAGGAGTCGAAACAGCTCAAATACGAGATCGGGCAGCTCGCCACCGAGCAGCGCGTGCGCTATATCATCGACAAGCTGCAGGAATACGGGCAATTCGGGATCCCCGTCACCGGGCTGGTGTTCTGCAGCAGGCAGGAGGAGGCGCACGAGCTGTCCCGCTTGTTCAACGAGCATTGGAACCAGCAAGCGGAACGCCCCTATCGCACGGCAGCGGTGACCAGCAAAGACGTCAACGGCAAGCCGTTATCGCAGGAAAAACGCGACGAATACGTCCGGCAGCTCACCGACGGCGAACTCGACTACCTGTTCACCGTCGACATGTTCAACGAAGGCGTCGATATCCCCGCCGTCAACCAGATCGTGATGCTGCGCAGCACAGAGTCCAGCATCATATTCACCCAGCAGCTTGGCCGCGGACTGCGCAAGTTCCCGTACAAGGACAGCGTCGTGGTCATCGATTTTATCGGCAACTACAACAACAACTACCTGATCCCCGTGGCCCTGTACGGCAACACCGGTGACCGCGACCGCGCGCGCAAGAACCTGCAGCGCAAATCGATCGGGTTGTCCTCCATAAGCTTCGACCCGATCGCCAAGGAACGCGTGCTGAAATCACTGGACACCGCCAACTGGTCCGAAATGAAGAAGCTATCGGAACAATACCGGCAGGTGCGATACGAGCTCGGCCGCATTCCGATGCTCATGGATATCTACGCCTACGATCCTTCCTTGCCGTATACATTGGCCACGAAGCGCAGCAACTACCTCGATTTCGTGCGATCGCGCGAGAAGAGCCTCGGCGGCGGCAAGAACCACGAGACAACATTTGAGGATCAGCTGGACCCGGTAACCGACACCGAAGACGCGGTCCTCAAGATGGCCACGGAATTGCTGCTGCCCGGGCTGCGCCCTCATGAGTTGGCCATCCTCGAACGGCTGTGTCGGCTTGCCGAAGAGCGCCTGGATGACGAGACTCCTGTCAGCTGGAACGCATCCGCGCCAATCAGTCGAGATGCGCTGCTTGATGCGATCCGTGCGGACTTCCCACAGGCTGATCTCTCGGATGCGCAGTTCGACTCCGCTATCAGCGTGCTTGACTACTCATACTTCACCGGACCGAATCGCAAACGTTTCGGGAACCTGCCACTGGTGGAGACGCTGGCCGACGATGATCAGGGCGAACCGGCCTATCGTTTAAGCTCCGGCTTCGTCAACATGCTCGCCGAAAATCGCACGTTCCGCATCTTTCTCGCAGACACGCTGCGCACCGGTCTGGCCAATTGCCGAGACCTGTTCCAGGAGGCGCAGAGCCGGCGACGCGCTTTCGACCATGCATTCCTGTATGAGCGCAAATACTCCATGGCCGACGTCATGCGACTGTGCGGATGGAAGAAGGAGAACACGCCTCAGAACGTAGGCGGGTACCTGCTCGACAAAGACACCAACACCATGCCCATCTTCGTGAAGTACGCGGCCAGCCAATACGAAGACGAGTTCCTGAACGCACAGGAGATGAAGTACTTCAGCAAGAACGGGCGCACCCCGCAATCTCCCGAATTCCAGTGGGCGCTGAGCGGTGTGGGACCGGACTGGGGCCGTACGCATTTCGTTCCGCTGTTCGTCATGCGCAAGGCGGAAGAGGCCGACGGCAAATACTATTACGTCGGGCACGTCGCCGCGTTTGACAATCCGACGCTCACCACCAAGCCGAACGCGGCCGGAAACGGTACGGTGAAGGTCACGCTCTCCACACTGAGACTTGCGCGGCCGCTGGATCCTGAGCTGTACCGGCACCTTGTCGGGTGAGAGATTGCGCAGATAAGCGCTGTCAGAAGGCTATCTGCGTTTCGAGGGGGCGATTCGGTTTGATCCGAACATCTATCTGCGTTTCGAGGGGTTGGTGGCCAAGTATAAGCACCCCCAAAACCGCATGATTCCAATGGCGATTGGCGCTCAATACCCCGGGCATCGCGTTTTGGCAACCCCTCGAAACGTAGATAGACGTTTGGCGAACACGAAATCAACCCCCTGAAACGCAGATGGCTGCCCCTTCCCGCGAAAAGTCTGCCCGTTCGTATGAGGTTTGGCGGCGATTCGCGGCAACCGCGCCTTCACAATGTGCGATATACCTGATTCGCCTTCGAAGGAGCCGACGATGAGAGAATCTACGCTCATCGCCAAGAGCAGCATCCGACGCGCGTCGCCACAGCTGCGCCTGCGCACAGGATTGGCGTGGGGCATCGCAGTGGCAGTGGACGCTTGGCTAGTATGGCTCAAATGGTGGCGCCTGCCGAACACCATCCGCGAAATCATCAGAATGTTCCCCGAAACCGCATTTCTGCATGATCCGGCGATGCTGTGGCAATTCGTCGCTGCATCATGCCTGCAAGTCGTCGTTATCGCATCGTTGTATCTCGCCGTCGCAAGAATCCCGGCGCGCTGGGTGCCATGGCTGCGTATCGCGACGCTCGCCTCGTTCGCGGCGATCTGCATCGGTTCCAACGCCCTGGTGATCGCCCACGGCTTCGGCACTCCGGGATTCGTGTATTCTCTGGGATTGGCTGCGGCGGCCAGTCTCATCGCGACCGTTGCGCTAGTCCATGGCCAATGGCGGCGATGGCTGGCGCGGAGGAAAAGGCGCGCAACGGCTCTCTGAACGGCTATTCGCCATCCACCGCAGGCAACCAGTCGCCGTAGCCTTCCGCCTCCATGCGCGAGCGCGGCACGAAGCGCAGCGCGGCGGAGTTCATGCAGTACCGCAAACCGCCCCGATTGGCTGGCCCATCGTCAAACACGTGCCCGAGGTGGATCTGCGTGTCGGCCGTCCGCACCTCGATGCGGTCGCGCCCCGGGATGCGATGATCCGCGTGCTCGGTCAACAGCTCGTCCGCGATCGGCTTGGAGAACGCCGGCCAACCGCAGCCGGAATCGAATTTGTCGCGCGATGAGAACAACGGCTCGCCGCTGACCACATCCACGTAGATGCCCGGCTCGAACTCCTCGTCGTAGGCGTTGACGAACGGCCGCTCGGTGGCCGCGCACTGCGTGACCGCGAACTGTTCGAGCGTCAGGTCCCAGATCTTTTCCACATACTTCTGCCGCCGTTTCACGTTCGCGATGGCGGCCAGCGGAATATGGCAGAAGCCTCCCGGATTGGCGATCAGATAATCCTGATGGTGCGCCTCGGCCGGGTAGAAGTTGCGCAGCGGCTCGACCAAGACCGCCGGGCGGGCGGGCTGCCGATCGACCAGCTGCTCCAGCGCGGCGATATACACGGATTGCTGCGTCGCGTCCGTGAAGAACATGCCAGTGCGGTACTGCCGCCCACTGTCCTCGCCCTGACGGTCCACCGAGAACGGGTCAATGACCTCCAGGAACAGCAGTGTGAGCGTGCGCAGCGTCACCTGCGCTGGGTCGAACACAACTTTCACGGTCTCCGCGGCGTCGGTGACGCCCGCACACACCTGCTCATAGGAGGGTGATTCGACCTTCGACTGCGCGTAACCGACCGTGGTGTCGGTGACACCGTCGACGTTCTGGAAGTAGCGTTCCAGCCCCCAAAAGCATCCGCCCGCGAAATAGGCCGTCTGCATGGACGGGCCGTCCGCCGCGGCCGGGTTGCGCCGGGAGTTGTTTGTTGTATCGTGATTGTTCTGCTCGCTCATGCGTCTCACCATACCTGATTTTTCTTTGCATTGCGTTCACTCACAGCACCGTCGATTGGCGGCGTTTCGCTCGTCTGTAGGCCAGCCGCCGATGTCACCGCTCAGATGCGCGTGCTGCGCTTTACGACTTTGGTCGCGTATAGGGAAAGTATCACGGCGATCAGAAGCGAAAACCACGCCTCCCAGCCGGATGTGGTCGCCCGCGCGGCGAGCAGACCGATAAGCGTGGTCACCGCGGAAAGCCACATCAGTGCCATGAACGGCCGGGATTTGGACGTGTCCGCTCCGGCCCGGCGGCCGAGCCATCCGCCGATCAGATACAGCACGCAATTGCCCGCGAACACCAGGCCGAGCGTGAACCATGCCACGCGCAGGCCGATGCGCCACCCGCCGATCACTTGCACGGAAGCCGCGGGATCAAGGCCGGACAGTGACGCGAGCGCACTGATCGCCATCAGCAGCTGGACGACCGCGTAGACCATGACGATCCGTCCTACGGTGGTCAGCGTGCTGTCTCCGCGTGTGAAACGGGAGGATTCGGTGGACTCGGAGGATGATTCGGCTGGGGTCTTCGCTGCCGGCTGATTCGAGACGTCATTCACGTTTCCATCATAGCCTTCGCGGAGAACCGCGTCCGCGCCTCATGTGCCGCGGTTGCATCGCACCCGGATCATCCGCCGTCATCCTATTTTCTCGACGGTTCCACCCCACTGCTTCTGGAGCTTGTCAATGATGGTCCTGTAGCTGAACACCGACCATTTCTTGCCACTCAACAGCCGCCAGTCTCCCTTGGAGACGGTGCTGTTCGCTTGCTCGTCAAACATCTCGGCGATTTTGTATCGCAAAGGCGCGCGGTACATGTCGGCAGCGAATTCGTTATCGAACGTGACGTAGGCGATGCGCGGCTTGAGGCATATCTCGACGTCCGTCACACCCGGATACCCTTGCGATGAGAGTTCCGACCAGCCGGACTCGCAGTAGATGCCAGCCTCCTCAACTGATTGTTGCATGTTCTGCGCACTCTGAGCAGGTGACTTGTCGGGCGATGACGGCTTGACGATGCCGTCCTTGAACAGGTTGGAGATCAGCAGCGCGGCTACGGTCAGCATGATTGCGAATACGACGGCGACGATGGCTCCGCCTGCGGTTCCGCGCACGCTCACTCGGTTGCCGCGTCGGGAAGCCACGCGAGCCATGACGATCAGTATGATGGCGACGACGATCAGCACCGCCGCGCCGATTGCCAGGCTGCGCACGGATACCGCTGTCAGCTTCGCGATTGCATGGGGTGCGACGGCCCGAACCAGTGCGAGGCCGCCCACGATGAGCGCGATTACGGCGACAACAGTGGCGAGGATCCGCGGAACGCGACCCGGATGCCCCTGCCCGGCCTGATAACGTCGCCCCGAACCGGCCTTATACGATGACTCATGCATGGCAGCCCCCGTTCTATGCATTTGGATGCTCACCTATCACACTATCCGCACATCCCGCGACGCCTGGCCTGGCGGGCGAAACGTGGTTTTGCGTTCTTAAGTGCGCGCCAAAACGACGACCATGCGCACATAGGAACGCAAATCGCCCTGTTTACGTTCCTATGTGCGCGGACTTGTCGTCTCGGCGCGCACTTAAGAACGCAAACAGTCGGTGAAGCGCGTCGCACGCGAGAGAGACCGTATGTCGGCATGCGGGCCACGCGTGCTAGCGCACGAGGAACACCATGACAATGATCATCACGAAGCCGACGAAATCCGTGGGCGTGAACACCGCCCCGGCCCACAGCACGGCGGATATCGTCGCGGCGATCGGCTCGCTGGTACCCAGCATTGTGCCGCGCATCGAGCCGATACGCATCACGCCGGCCAGGAACAGCCAATATGCGCCGAACGTGCCTCCGACAACGGTGAACACCATCAGCAGCACGCCGAACCAATCCAGCTGCGGCGCGCTGGCCCACGGGCGGACGAACGGCATCAGCACCAAACCGGATATGACGAACATGATGCCGTTGACCGCAAGATTGCCCCATCGCGCTACCAGCTTGGCCGGCAGAATCGACAGCGCCGCCGTACACGCCGCATCGGCGAGGCCCCATAGCAATCCGACCAGTGGCAGCTTCAGCGTGGAAAGATCTCCTCCGGTGGCGATCAGCACCGTACCGGTAAACGCCAACGCCACGCCGATGCTCTCGCGCAGCCCCGGCCAGCGGCGCCCGCGTATGCACACATACGCCAGCACGAACAGCAGGTTCAACGTCTGCAATACGGTGGCGGTGCCGGAGTTCGTCCAGTCGATCGCGGACAGATACGAGACCTGCACGAACAGCACGCAGGTCAGCGCGGCGAGCAGCAGCATCGGGTAGGAGCGTCGGTCGCGCACCGCACCTGCCAATAGTTTCGGCGTACGCACACCGGCACAGGCCAGGAACAACGCGCCGGCCGCGAGCTCGCGCACGCAGGCGATCCACAGCGGGTCGGCGTGATAGTCGGCCATCAGCAATTTCGACACTGTGGCGTTGATGCCCCACAGCACACCGCCAAGCAGCACTAGCACGGCACCCAGCAGCATGGCTTTCGGCGTACGCTCGAATGATGCAGTCTCGGGCGCCGACTCGGCGGCCGGCGTTTTCGACTGTTTCACGATATGTTTCACGGCATGTTTCACGACATCTTTCATTGCGGACTCATCCGGTCGGCATCCGTCACAAACCATCAGAACGTCGGCATCTCAGATGAGCCGAAGAAGCCCAGAATCCGCTCCAGATACGGCCCAAGAACGGCATTGGGCATGCTGAAAATCTCATGCAGCGAGTTCTCGATGCGTACCACGCGCACATTCCCTCCATCGGAGTTGACCTCCTGCGCGAACCGGTTCTGCGGCTCGTTGAGCACCCACACGTCGCGCCCGGCCTGGAACAGCAGCACCGGCGTCTCGACATTGTCGCACGCCTCCGGCCGCTGCACGGCACGCGACAGTCGCAGCGCCTGCCGCACCCACGCGAATGTCGCCGCGTACGTCCGCTGATGCGGGTCGTCGATGCGCTGCTGTTGGAACCAGCGCACGCGGGCCTCGCTCGCGCCCTCGTAATCGGCCATATCCAGCTCCGGCGTGAACTCACTCTGCCCGAACACCATGTGCCGTCCCAGCCCGAGCCGGCACATCGCGCCGGCAAGCACCGACGCCAGCCAGTTCGGCATACCGGTCACCGGCGCGATCATCGGGCACGACAGCACGGCCTTGTCGAACAGCGTCGGATGCGTCTCCAGCACACTCGCCCCGATGCCGCCGCCCATCGAATGGCAGTACAGGTTCAGCGGACGGCCATCCGCGTAATCCTTGCCCACCGTCTCCGCGAATTTCGCCAGATCGGCCACATACCGCCGCCAATCATCAATCCACACTAGGGACGAATTGTCGACGTCACGCGCGGAATACCCATGTCCGCGGTGCTCGAACACGCACACCGAGTACCCTGCGAGCAGGAAGTACCACACCATCTCCGCATATTTCGTGGCGAACTCCGTGAACCCGTGGGAGATCACCACGGCACCGCGGAATGTGGCGGCGGCACCGTCCTCGCCCAACCGGTCGAATTTCGCCGCGTCGTAACACACGTAATGCAGTTTGCCCGCACGCTGCAGCGGCGGCAGACCGTCGTCGTCCGCCGGCGCATCCAGCCTTCGGGCCGGCATGTGGCGAGCGCGGGCAGCACCGTCTCGCGCATCTCGTCTGCATAGCGGTTCTCGTCGATAAGCTTCACTTGCATAGCCTCCACTGTACCGCCTTTCACGCCGGCGACGGGCGGGGGAAACGACCGGCTTCGGCCGGCGTCACGGCCGGGCGACCGGACGGCCGGCAACCGGCGGCTACCGGCCGCCGCACCCGCGCGGCCAGCCTACCGCTCGCCCGCCGACTCACGTCACATGACCTTGGTGGATTCGAGATTGCGGATGATCCAATCATTCAGCCGCATCACCGGCTTGCGCAGCACCAGGCCGAGTAGCAGCGCCGGCAGGATGAACAGCGCCAGCTTGCCCATCGACACCCAGTATTCGTTGCCGAACGACCCCGCCATCGCCGAATGCATCGCATCGACCCCGTACGGGAACAACAGCCACTTGCAGATCGTCTGGAAGAACGGCGGCAACGTCTCGATCGGGAAGGTACCGCCCGAGCCGGCCACCTGCATGACCAGCAGCACCACGGCGATGGCCTTGCCGATGTCGCCGAACGACACGGTCAGCGTGTAGATCAGCAGCGAGAACACCAGCGCGCACAGCCAGCCGACCATCAGGAACTGCAGCGGATGCTCGCATTGCACGCCGAGATAGAACATGTCACCTAGGCATACGAGTGTGCCCTGCAACAGTGCCAGGAATCCAAATAGCATATATCGGCCGAAGTACTCCTGATACAAGTGCAGGCCAAACTGCCGCGCATTACCGGGCGAATCGGCACGAGGCTTCTTCAACACGTCCAATGCGGCAGCCGGGCCGGCAACCCGTCCGGCAATCATTGCCTCGCGCAAGCCGACCTCCGAGCCAAGAGGCAGGTCATTGCCGAACCCAAGAATCTTGGCCTTCTCATGATCGGAAACGGAGACTTTCATCATGGCGACCAGGATGATTGCGCCTACCCAGATAGACAGAATCGTGTAGAACGGAGCCATCGCGGAACCGTAGTTGGCCACTGGGTACAGCGGTATGCGATCTACCGCCACGGGAGCGGACAAGAGCGAAGCAATGGCATTA
>ENA-OQCW01000189-OQCW01000189.1-human-gut-metagenome-genome-assembly--contig:-NODE-189-length-46360-cov-5.495339_pt1 | contig 46360 bp, 35 predicted proteins | sample MGYA00242767_ERZ504593 | MGnify/ENA primary metagenome ERZ504593 (study PRJEB26092, sample SAMD00036307) | human gut metagenome | host: Homo sapiens | study: EMG produced TPA metagenomics assembly of... | reverse complement strand
ACAGACCAATATGCATATTACTTTTTTTCATATCGTAGCAAGAAAAACGGTATATATTTGTACCGTCACTCATCTATGCTTGTCCACCTCCATGCGTATGAGAATCATAATCTAGAAACAAGCTTTAAATATTGGATATCTATATTTGTTTCTACTGTGCGATTTGTAACTTTAATTGTTGATTTGACCTTAATTCTGCCATTAACGCTATAGGAAATCCAATGCTTACGGATTAAAGTCCTTCCCTTTGACTTCTTATATTCTATATACAAAAATAATAGAAAGCATATCGCGTCATAATTAATAAAACAAATTGAATCATCAGCTGTTTTTCTTGTGAAAGTCGCTGAAAAAGTATCATTACAAGCGTAAAAATGAGCCATTCTCCGATTGTATATAGCATAATAACTGCGATAGATACACGAATAGCTTTGCTATTATATTGCAAAAAGATTCTAAATAAACATAAAATCATGCAAGACATACCGCTGTATTTTACATACCATGTATACATCCCATGCTTTTGAAGTCGAATTGCCATTCCATATTTCATACGAAAATAAGGGAGTAACATATCACTATAGAAAAGCATATCACAGATAAGCCATAATAACATGGCATACATGAGCTGTATTTTTGGTATACCAAACAAAATCATCATGATATCTTCAGCCTCAAGAGCAGAAAACACTATTAGCAAAATAACTTTTATATACAGGAATCTTCCTTTCTTTATAATTCCATTATCTTTCCATTTTCTACACATAGTTTTCTATCAAATTCAATTTCATCCATAACATCATGTGATGCAATGATTACGGTTTTCCCTTCCTCATGGAGTTCCTGTATTATTTCATAAAACGTTTGCTGCGCCTCTTTATCCAATCCACGCATCGGTTCATCAAGCATAATAAAATCTTGATGTTCCATGATGGCCTGAATGATTCCCACTTTCTGAAGCATCCCTACGCTATACTTTTTTAAAGGTTTTTTATTGTACAGAGCAAGATTAAATCTATTAACCAGCATCTCTACTTCCTGTTTATGAAAGGGTGAAGTTAACTGATATAAAAAACGAAGATTATCAAATAATGTTTCACTTCCCATATACTCAGGATTCTCAATTAACGCACCTATTTTCACCTTTTTCATCCAATTCAATGTACCAGTGTCCGGTTCTAGTAAACCGGCTATGATTTTAAATATTGTAGATTTACCACTTCCATTCTTCCCACACAAATAAAGAAGCTCACCTTCATAAACCGTCATATTGCCATCTGATAAAATGCTTTGGTGTCTAAATGATTTTGAGACATGACATATTTCCAAAATCGCCTTTTTCATAAGAAAGCCTCCTTTTCATTTTTCTGCAGGCAATAATTAAAATACTGATTCCACCTCCAAAATACACAATGGTTCCGATAATAAAATTATAAAATCCAATAGCTTCCATTAAACTACCCGGCGCAAATAAAGCAATCGGCAATATGCAGGATGGCATAGCCATAATCTCCGAATTTTCGAGCATACCTATGAGAATTGTAACAGAAATGGGTGTAAGAAACTGGATATGGAAAATATACCAATAAATAACAGTAGAGGCGTAAAGAAAACATATAGATATCGATTGCGTATGACATAACAAAGAGAAAACATGAAAATAGAATATATGCATATTCCTATAACAGTCGTAATTAAAAATAAATGAGGAAAAATCCGGAATATCATATGTTTCCCAGAAAATAAGATAAAAGCTCTTGTCCAGATGGAATACCGTTCGGCTGTATGAATGCAATTACATAGCTGTTGAATAAAACCACTGCATATAACAATATCGAGTAAAATTAATGTATATTTGTGATTTGCTTAATGGAATAGAAAAACATCTGGTTTTATTCCCACTCTAATCATCATTTGATGGATGTAACCACTACTTACAGCTTTATGATAATCCATCAATATTACATAAGGAAATAACAGCATCAAAAGCATTTCAAACCATATACTTCTCGGAAATGATGTTGTGAAATAAAACTGATTCAGCGGTGTCGCTTCTTGGTAAGCCTCCATATAGGTTATCACCCATTGCAATATGGTAAGGATAACCAATATCGTCGCTACTCTAAAACAATATTTATTTTTAGAAAGCATCATGTTTGCCCCTTTCTATAAAAATGCGACTGGTATGAATATATAATGAAAAAAAGATTTAAGACAACAAGCAATAATAACATTATTTTATGAATATCTTCTGTAATGCTATAGATAACAATTCCTTCCAATAGAAGAAACAGAATGAAATTTGCAAATAGAAACAGTATCACTAAAACTGTATTCTGAATATACTGAACATTAAACGAACAGAGAACGATATAGTTTGAGACAACAAACAGGCTTGCATCTGCAGCTGCATTTCTCCATAATATCCTTTCAAATTTGTGCTTCATTAATCGAACAATTATGGATTTATGTATAGATTTATATATTGAATATTTTCTATATAAATAATAGATGATGATATTATTTGATATCAATGTGATGTAATGGATTCTCATAAGATAATCATCAATTGATATATCTCTTGTATATGCGCAAATATAATATACAATACTCAGCAGATAAAAAAATTGCTAGCAATATATTTTTTTAAAATATCTCGTTTTTCCCCACATCATAATTAACCTTCTCTCTCAATAAATGAGACAGAATTCCTCTGTCTCATTTATTTTACCATGGTGTAAATTGTACATCGACAGTAATATTATTCGGTTCAGCGCCCTGTGAGAAAACTCTTCCTCTGAACAAACTACCTGTTAAATAGACGCCCTGATCAATATCCAGAGGTTGGAGACTACTATTTAATTTTTTTTGTCCCTGTCTCGCAGCAGGATTTCCATCACTGTGACAAATTCTTCCATAAGCACCAAGCCAGGCACTGGTAACACCACTCATCTTTCCATTATTCGTAGCATTTACCTTCATTCTTGAACCTGTCATATCTGAACTTCCGCCACCAGGAATAGACAGTCTACCTTGATAATATTGAGCAGATGCTGCACCGACACCTATTGTTGTGAAAAATAACATACCTGTAAATATCAATGCGTATAATTTTTTAATAAATTTTAAGTGCTTACTCTTGGATGAAATGGCTGCCTTTCCTCCTTTTTATTCCTCTAAATAATACCTCCACCTCTAGGTTGTATGCCTGGCCCTGTTATTATTCCTGCATCTGAACACAGAAACGCCAGGCATACAAACGGTAAATAAGTTTTTCACAGCTATCATTTTATTTTCCTACCTTATTCTTATATAATTATTATAAATTACTCCTTAACGACATACAAGACATGCAGCTAATCATAAAAATCTTCTTATTTCCTCGTTTATTCATAGATTCTCATCGATTTTTCCGTACATATACATGATAATCATAGATTGCTTTATATCCTTTCCCGTTATCACACATAACTCAAGCTCCTCCTCTAAAATTTTAAGATAGAGTTTATCATTTATTTCAAGAAAATTGGATAAACCTTTTTTATTAGATATTTCTTTTGTTCTTCATTATTAACTGTTTCAAGATTATAAAAGAACACATATAATAACCAATCAAGACGAATTGGGCATCGACGCGATCATCGCGGTCGGTTCCGCCCAAGACCAACATCTCGATGCACTGGCACAGGCTCTGGCGGACGGTGCCCGTCAGAGCCAATCCGCGTCGGTGGATTGCGTACACGACATCGATGCGGCCGAACAGCTGGTCATCGACTTGGCTCGCAACCATCCCGACGCTGTGGTGCTGCTCAAGGGATCGCACGCGTCAGGCCTGAGCGCTTTGGCTGAACGCTGGGCAAAGAACTGACCTGATAACCACCCCAAGAAACCGACAAGAAAGAGAAGCTGCACGTGATTGCTCTGATCATTGGAATGCTGGTGTCGCTCATCGTCACCTTAGTCGGCACCCCGCTGCTGATTCGGCTGGTCCACAAGCTGCACTATGGCCAGTACATCCGCCAGGATGGGCCGCAGTCGCATCTGGTCAAGCGCGGCACCCCCACGTTGGGCGGCGTGGTCATCAACTTCGCGATTCTGCTCGGTTGGGCATCCTCCGCACTGTACCGATACCTGCGTTCGGGCGACGTGCCCTCCTGGTCCGCGGCGCTCGTACTGTTCGCCATGCTGTCGATGGGTCTGCTGGGCTTTATCGACGACTTCGCCAAGGTGCGTAAGAAGCAGAACGAAGGCCTATCGGTGGGCGGCAAGTTCATCGGCCAGTTCATCTTCGCCACCATCTACGCGGTACTTGCGCTGCTGATTCCCACCAAATCGGGATTCCCCAGTGCGCAGGCAGGCATCAGCTTCATCGAACAGCCGTTCTTCAACTTCGACTTCGCCGGCCGTGCCGTAGCCATCATCCTGTTCGTCATCTGGGTGAACTTCCTGATGACCGCATGGACCAACGCAGTGAATCTGACGGATGGACTTGACGGTCTGGCGGCAGGTTCGTCGATGATCGCCTTCACTGGTTTTGGCATCATCGCATTCTGGGAAAGCTACCACATCAAGGGCGGCAGCCATGGCGGATATTCCTATGCCGTGTCCGATCCTCTCGATCTGACCGTCATCGCCGTATGCGCGGCCGTCGCCTGCTTCGGCTTCCTGTGGTACAACTCGAACCCCGCATCGATTTTCATGGGTGATACCGGTTCCCTGGCCTTGGGTGGTCTGTTCGCAGCCCTGTCCATCGCCACGCACACCGAATTCCTGGCGGTGGTTCTGGGCGGACTGTACGTCATGGAAGCCATGAGCGACGTCATCCAGGTCGGGTACTTCAAGATGACCCACAAACGTGTATTCAAAATGGCGCCGATTCACCATCATTTCGAACTGGAGGGTTGGACCGAAACCAAGGTGGTGGTGCGGTTCTGGATGATCGAACTCATCTTCGTGCTGCTCGCCCTGACGATTTTCTACGGCGACTGGGTCACCCGCTCCGGCCTGCTGTTCAGCTAGCGGAAATCTGGGTGGATTATGCTCACCCACGGAATTCCTATATCAGGAGGAACAATGCAAGTAGCGGATAAGACAGTGGTGATCGCCGGACTGGGGGTGTCCGGCACCTCGTTGGCGGAGGTATTGAGGGAACGCGGCACCCACGTGATTGGCGTCGACGAGAGGAAGCCCGAGGCCGATCTCCACTCCTTTGATGACGTGGACTGGGACCATGTGGACTACGTCATGTCGTCCCCGGTGTTCAACCCCCGCACCCCGTTCGTGCTGGAAGCCCAACGCCGTGGCATCCCTGTGATGAGCGAGGTGGAATTCGCATGGCAGCTGCGTGTGAATAACGAGCGCACCGGTACTCCGGCTCCATGGATCGGCATCACCGGCACCAACGGCAAAAACCTCCACCACCGAGATGACCTCGGAAATGCTCACCGCCTGCGGACTCGACGCGCCGACCGCCGGCAATATCGCCTCCGGAGACATGAGCATGAGCCTGTCTCGTTGCGCCACCAATCCGCAGCACGACGTACTGTGCGTGGAACTGAGCTCCTTCCAATTGCACTTCACCGATTCGCTGGCACTTGACTGCGCGGCGATCACCAATATCGCCGACGATCACCTCGACTGGCATGGCGGGCGCGAGAATTACGCCGCCGACAAATCCAAGGTGTTCCACAACGCCAAACGCGCCATCGTCTACAATGCGCAGGACGCCAAAGTCAGCGAACTGGCGGCCGAGGCTCAGACTGCCGAAGGATGCCGCAAGGTGGGATTCACGCTCGAGGCCCCTCAAGCCGGCCAGATCGGCATTGAAGATGGCTGGATCGTGGACAGGAGCGGCGTGGCCGGCGGCGCAGTAGGAGAGTCGGTCAGACTGGCCGCCATCACCGATTTCACGCATCTGGCAGAGCCGGACGGCTCACTGTACCCGCATCTGGTGGCCGATGCATTGACGGCATTGGCGTTGGTGCTGGGACTTGGCGCTGATCGCGATACCGCGTTGAAGGCGCTTACCTCGTTCAAGCCGGGCGGCCATCGCATCGAAACCGTGGCTGAGGCCGCAGTCGAGGGCGGATCTGTTCGTTTTGTGGACGATTCCAAAGCCACCAACGGCCATGCGGCACGCGCCTCGCTGTCCAGCTTCCCGGCCAAGTCTGTGATCTGGATTGCCGGAGGTCTGGCCAAGGGCAGTCGATTCGAGGACCTGGTCAAGGACCAGGCACACACCATCAAAGCGGCCGTCATCATCGGCAAAGACCAGCAGCCGATGATCGAAGCGTTTGCCAGCCAAGCTCCGGACATCCCGGTGACCATCATCGATCCCGAAGACAACGATACCGTCATGGATCGTGCCGTCGAAGCCTGCGGCACGTATACCGCCGCCGGCGACATCGTGCTTATGGCTCCGGCCTGCGCCTCCATGGACCAGTTCAAGTCCTACGCGGATCGAGGCAATCGATTCGCCGCCGCAGCCAAGACGTGGAGCGAGGTGCATGGCCTCCACTGATACCCATAAGCGTAAGGCATACAGAGTCCCTGACAAGCCCGCACTCGAAATCACTGACTACACGGGTTGGCGAAGCTTGCTCAACCCGCTATGGTGCTACCACGGCTTCCGCATGGCCGTGGTGGGGCTGACATGCTTCGGCCTGATCATGGTGTTCTCCAGCTCCACGGTCACCATGGCCGCACTGGGCAAGTCGCCGTTCCTTCAGCTTCTGAACCAGGGCGCGTTTTGCCTGATCGGCTTGGTGCTGGGCTTCGTGGCATTGATGATGCCGGTGACGTTCTGGAAACGGACCGGCGTGCTCTTTGTGGTGGGTGCCTGCCTGTTGCAGGCGCTGACTTTTACTCCTTTGGGTCTCGACGTCTATGGCAACAAAGGTTGGCTGAACCTCGGCTTCACCACTATCCAGCCGGCTGAATTCATGAAGTTCGCGATGTGCATATGGCTGCCCTCGTCGTTGCATGCCTGCAGCAAGATGTACCACAAGAAGGGAATCAAAGCATATGCCGCGCCGTTGGTGTTGTATGCGATAGGCGTGGCGCTGGTGATGGGCGGCAGGGACCTCGGCACGGCCATGATTCTGGTCTTCATCGGAGGCGTGGCCTTTCTGATCGTCGGGTTCCCCGGCAAATGGATGGGAGTCGGCGTATTGGGCGCGGTGGTTATGGTCGGTGCATTGGCGGTTTCCAGCCCGAACCGCTTGCGTCGTATTCTGGCCACATATGGCGATTGCTCGGCCGCTGACGCGCAGAGCGTATGTTACCAGTCCATTCACGCCAAGTACGCCATCGCCTCCGGAGGTTTTCTGGGATTGGGCATCGGCAATTCGCGGGAGAAATGGAACTACCTGCCGGCCGCCCATAACGATTTCATTTTCGCGATCATCGGCGAGGAGACCGGATTCGTCGGTTGCGCCATCGTATTGCTGTTCTTCGCGATTCTCGCCTGGTGCATGATCGTCATCGCATTGCAGGTCACCGATCGTTATGTTGCCATGGTGCTGATGTGCGTCACCATTTGGATCGTGGGCCAGGCCATGGTCAACATCGGCGTGGTCGTGGGTGTGTTCCCGGTATTGGGCGTGCCTATGCCGTTCGTCTCCGCAGGTGGCTCATCCATGATTATGTGCTTGACGGCGGCCGGACTGGTTGTGGGACTTATGCGCTCTCAACCGCAGATAAGACAGTCGCGTCAGAGCGCGTAAGTAGACTCGGTAATCATGAATCAAGGCACACCACATATCGTTCTTGCTGGCGGCGGTACCGCCGGACATGTCAATCCGCTGCTCGCGGTCGCCGGGGCGATTCGCGACATCGAACCCACGGCACAGGTCACCGTCATCGGCACTGCGGTGGGTTTGGAGAAGGATTTGGTGCCGGAGGCCGGCTACGAGCTCGACACCATCGAAAAAGTGCCGTTCCCGCGTCGCCCTAACCTGTACATGCTGCGCTTCCGGCAAATGAAGCGAGAAACCGCCAAGGTGCGCTCCATTCTTGAAACGCGGCATGCGGATGTCGTGGCCGGATTCGGCGGGTATGCTTCCGCCCCCGTCTACGCCACCGCACACAAGATGGGTATTCCGATTGCCATCCATGAGCAGAATGCGCGTGCCGGCATGGCCAATAAACTGGCGCTCGTTGGGCCGATTTCATCGGTACCGTGTACGAGGGCACCGGTCTCAACCGCGTGCCGGAGCCGACGTCGAGCGCGTCGGTCTGCCGTTGCGCCCGGCCATCGCCTCCCTGACCAAACGCATCGGTGACGACCGTGCCGCCGTACGCCGTGAATCGGCCGCGCAGCTTGGCGTCGATCCGAACCGTCCGCTGGTGCTGGTCACTGGCGGGTCGCTGGGAGCGCAAAGCCTGAACCGTGCCATCGCCTCCTCCGCCGCAGACCTGTTGGCCCACGCACAAATCATCCATTTGACCGGGCGAGGCAAAATCAGCGAAGTACGCGAACTGGTCACGGCCTCGGCCGGCGCGGACGTGCTTACCGGCATCGGCCCCGAATCGGCCGGACAAGGTGACTACCATACCGCCGAATATCTGGAACGAATCGATCTGGCCTTCGCCTGTGCCGACTTGGTGATTTGCCGTGCCGGAGCCGGATCGGTATCCGAGCTGGCTGCACTGGGCCTGCCGGCCATTTACGTGCCGCTGCCCATCGGCAACGGCGAGCAGCGTTTCAACGCCGAGCCAGTGGTGAACGCCGGCGGCGGCCTTCTGGTCGCAGACAAGGACCTGACCCCGCAGTGGGTGCATGAGCATGTGCCCGATCTGCTTGCCGATTACGAACGACTTGCCGAATTCGGCCGCAAGGCATGGGAATACGGCATCAGAAACGCTGCCGAAATCATGGCCCGGCACGTTCTGCAATTAGCCGAACCATCCAAGTAGTATTCAGATATCATTCCGTGCGCGATACTGACCAATTCCGTTCCGCAGCACGAGATACGGTCATAATATAGGGTGCTGGAATCCCTAAAGGAGTTTTGAATTGTCTCAAGATCAGCCCATAGTGCTTGACCCCACGTATGCCTCATTCGATGCTGCGGCCCGCCCCGCGGATCTCGGTGCCACCCATTTCATCGGTATCGGCGGTGCCGGTATGAGCGTTCTGGCCGAAATGCTGCACGCCGAAGGAGTCGCGGTGGACGGCTCCGATCGCGCACACAGCGCCAAAACCGACCGACTTGAAACGCTGGGCATCACCGTTGAATTCGGGCAGCGAGCCGAAAATGTCGCCCAGGCCGAGACCGTGGTCTACTCCAGCGCCATCAAACCGGACAATCCGGAAATCGTCGCAGCACACGCGGCGGGCAAGCGCATTGTGCATCGCAGTGACATCCTCGCCCTGCTCATGAACGGCAAACGAGCCGTCACCGTGGCCGGAGCGCACGGCAAAACCACCACCAGCTCCATGCTGTCCCACATTCTGGTGAACGCCGGTGCCGATCCAAGCTACGCCATCGGCGGCTTTATCCAAGGCCCGGACGGCACCACGCTGGACGGCGGACACGCGGGCAAAGGCGATATCCTGGTGGCCGAAGCCGATGAATCGGACGGCAGCTTCGCCAAATACCATCCGACCATCGCCATTATCACCAACTGTGAAGCCGATCATCTCGACCATTACGGCGACGAAGCCCACTACCGTGCCGCGTTCGTTGCCCACGCCGGCCGGGCCACCGGTCACGTGATCATCAGTATCGACGATCCCGACGGACTTGCCGTGCTGGAGGCCATGCCCGCCGACGTGAAATCCCATACCGTTGCCTACGGCACTACCGCGCGTGAATCCCTGCCCGATTTGGGCGGTGCCGCGTATGTCTGGATCGCTTCGGAAAGCGAGACCGCAGGCAGCGGCGTCGAACAGCTCACCCTGCATCTGCCGGCTGCGGTGACGGCGGGGGAGCCGGTGTCTCAGAGCGTTGCCCTGAAGGTTCCTGGCGTGCACAATGCGCGCAATGCGGCCGCCGCCATCAGCGCTGCCGTGCTGCTGGGCGTGAGCCCCGCAGACGCGGCCAATGCGGCCGGCACATTCCTCGGTGCGGCACGCCGCTTCCAGGTGCGCGGCATGGTCAAGCAGGTCACTGTAGTGGACGATTACGCCCACCATCCCACCGAAATCGCGGCCCTGCTGGATGCGGCCCGACGCCGGTACCCCGATTCGACCATTCGTGTGATCTTCCAGCCACACCTGTTCTCCCGCACCAAGTTCTTCGCGCACCAGTTCGCCAAATCCTTGGCCAAAGCCGATGACGTCATTATCACCGGTATCTTCCCGGCCCGTGAAAAGCAGGCCGATTTCCCGGACATCAGCCCCTCCACCATCGTGGACGCGGCTGCGGGACTCAAGGATGCTTCCGCAGGCACGTGGATTCAGCCGGTCGAGGATATGTGCCTGGCCGCCAAGATGATGGCCATGCGCGCCCACCACGGCGACGTGATCTTCACCGTGGGCGCGGGCGACATCACCGACATGGATCAGGTGCTGCTCACCGCACTTGAGGCCCATCGGGAAAGCTGCGAGTGATGTCCGGACGCACGGTCAGATCCGGGGGCAATGACAACGGCTCACGTCGTTCGTCTGGGAGCTCCCGCAAGCCGCGCACCATCGGTTCACGCGGAAACACGGGTCGCTCGTCGAAGTCTCGCACTCCCCGGTCCGTGTCTTCCGGGCATGAGATCGACGAGCCGGAGATCATCGACGATGTGACGGTAGCCAAGGGCCAGGCCGGTGCCTTCGTCGATGCACGACGGTTGCACAGCGAGGATTACGTTGCCGAAACGCTGCATCAGACCACCGGCTCCCTAGGAGTCGCATCACGCCCGAAAGTGGTGAATTTCACCGAACGCGCCAAAGAACGCAAGCGTGCAAACGTGCGCGTCGTTGCGTTACGCGTGTTGATTGCGGTCGTCAGTGTGGCTGTAGTGACGGGGCTAACGTGGCTGCTGCTTTTCTCGTCGGTGTTTCGTCTGGAAACCAGCGAGATCGGCGTATCCGGTGCCAACGAATGGGTGAGTGCGCAGACCATCCATGTCATCGCCGATAAGCAGGCTGGAAAGTCGTTGTTCCTGGTCTCCGCCCATGAGGTCACAGAGCAACTCAAGTCCATTCCCGGCGTCAGCGAGGCCAAGGTCTCCAAACAGTTCCCCAAGTCGATGAGCGTGGAAGTCAAGGCGCAACGGCCCGCGGCCATGCTGAAAAGAGGCGATACCCTGACCGCGGTGGATTCCCAGGCGCGTGTGTTGAACTCGGTGAAGAACGCCAACGTGGATGGCATCCCGGTGATCGAGGTCAAGGATATAGACGCCAGTCTCAAGAACCGTTCGGTGAAGGAGGCGCTGACGATTCTGGGCGCGTTGCCGGAATCGATGCGTAAGTCCATTACCAAGGTCACCGCTGAGACGCAGGATTCGGTGACTACCACGCTTAACGACGGTGACCGCGTAATCATTTGGGGCGACTCCTCGCAACTGAAGCTGAAGTTGGCGGAAGTCGAGGAAATCGACAAGAACATCACCGCTGGCACGGCTGGCTTTGCCGGGAAACATCAGATTGATGTTTCCTCATCCCAGAAGCCCATCATCAAGTGACGGCGATTTCGTTGGCTTCGTTGGTTCCGTTGGTTCCGGGGCGATGTTCGCTGCTGGCGATTTGCGCGAGTAGCACCATAGGGTGTATGCTGAAAAGTCCGGCCGAAAAGCCGGAAGCTTGATAACTCAAGATTGGGGGCGATCGGTTTCGACGGTGACCTGTTCGCTGCAGGGAAGCGTGCCGAGAACGCCGGGTCCGCTCGTGGATGACCCCGGCAAAAGAATAAGTGCTAAATCTAACCGCACTGAGTTCGCTCTCGCTGCCTGATTTTTAGTCAGGATTAACCAGTGAGCAGCCGCTCCGTTCACTCCTCCTCGTCTTTGGGAGGATGCTGAGCGTCGTTTAGAAGACTTGCTGATGCAGTTGAGCCTCAGGGCTGCATCGGGACTTTAACTGCGGATATGCTCGCCATCAGTTGTCTGCGACATCGATGGGAGCAGAAAAATCGCCAACTTGGCCAGCAGACTACGCACGTAGAAGACTGTGGGTTCGGTCATCGGACCGGGGTTCAATTCCCCGCGCCTCCACCAATCCGCCTCGGCGGAAACAAGCCGCTTGGCTTTACGAAAGTAAGGCTGAACGGCTTTCTGTTATTGCTCCGTTGATTCCTTGTTTTCCCGCTATTCTCTCGTGTCGGATATGTCAGTTGGACGAACTTGCGGGGAAGAAACGATTTAGACTTAGTTCAGGGCTGCCGATTGCACGATGCGCAGAGGCTATTACGCTACGCCGTAATCAGGGAGGATATATGCCGCTGGAATTGGTCCGACAGGATATTACGAAGATGAAGGTGAACGCCATAGTCAATGCGGCAAACACGCAGCTCGCCATGGGTGGGGGAGTGTGCGGCGCGATATTCCGCGCTGCGGGAGTCTCGCGCATGGCTGCCGCCTGCGATCGGTTTGCTCCCATTCATACCGGTGAGGCGGTTATCACTCCGGGATTCAATTTGCCATCACGCTATGTGATTCATACCGCAGGCCCGATATGGCGAGACGGCAAGCATGATGAAGAACGTCTGCTGCGTTCGTGCTATCGCAATTCGATGGAACTCGCGGCACGGCAGGGGTGTGCCAGCATCGCCTTCCCCTTGATTTCCAGCGGTATCTATGGATATCCGAAAGCCGAGGCCCTTCATGTGGCCCTTGATGAGATTCGCCGATTCCTGGGCGACGCAGCCGACTCCGGACACGATCTCGACGTATACCTATGCGTATTCGACAAAACCGCTTTCGAAATAAGCAGCAGTATTGACAAACGTCTTCGCGCATATATTGATGATTATTATGTAGCGGAGCATGAAGATACGCTAGGAAGCAGAACGTATGAGCTGCTTGCTCTCCAACGGTTTTCGGATAATAAGCCGAAGGCAGATAGGGCCGTACCTTCCGGCGTCTTGGACATGCCGGATTTCCTGGGCGATATGGGTGAAACGCCTGTCTACTCGGCGCCGTCGGCAGCTCCATCGCCGAAATCCGCCGGGCATGTGGATGATGCGGTGCTCTCCAATCTGGATGAACCTTTTAACATCATTCTCTTGAGGCTTATCGACGCCAAAGGATATTCCGACGTGGAGGTATATAAACGAGCGAATATCAATCGTAAACTGTTCTCTAAAATTCGCTGTGGCGATGGCTATATGCCCAGCAAGAAAACGGTTTTGGCACTGGCCATTGCCTTACGGCTGAATATTGACGAGACGCAAGATATATTGGCGTGCGCCGGGTATGCGCTGTCGCACAGCGTGAAATTCGATGTGATCGTGGAATTCTTCATCGTCCATGAGATGTTTGATGTATTCACTATTAACGAGATGTTGTTCCGATACGATCAGCCGTTGCTTGGGCAATGATGCGGAGCGGTACGCTCGTCTCCTGACCTGCTGCCGATACGCGGCATATTGTCGCTTGCCAAGCGACCTAGGACTGGTCCCATGATGCGAAGCTCATTGATATCGCCGACAATCCGGCTGGCGAATGAGCGAAAGGATTCATCATGGGCAAGAACGACAATGGCAATAACGGCCGTACGGAACTGGTGTTCGTCGTCGACAGAAGCGGATCGATGGGAGGTCTGGAATCAGACACCATCGGTGGCTTCAACAGCATGCTGTCCAAGCAGCGAACAATTGCCGGCGAGTGCAGGGTAACGACCCTACTGTTCGATCATCGAATCGAAACCTTGCATAATCACCTCGACATCCGCGAAGTGAACGATTTGACGAGCCGGGATTACTGGGTGCGCGGTAGCACTGCGTTGTTGGATGCGATTGGGCTGGCCATTGACCGCATGATCGTGACGCAACGACATACTGCGGCAGCGTACCGTGCTCAACATGTGCTGTTTGTCATCATTACTGACGGGTATGAGAACGCGAGTCGTCGATATTCGTTGCATCAGATCAAGCAGATGATTACCTATGAGCGTGAACGCTATCATTGGGAGTTTGTGTTTCTGGGCGCGAACATCGACGCCGAACAGACGGCTGGTGATTTTGGTATCTCACCGCGATGCGCCACTGATTTTCATGCCGATGGACAGGGAATCAAAGCCTCGTTTGAGGCCGTTGCCTGTGCCGCGACCGCCGTGCGCGGAGGTGCTGACCTTGATGACCTCAGCGCGCCGGACTTTCTTGGTGGTGTTCGTGATGACTATCGGTCTCGTCGTCGAATGAAGCGGTAAACGATGAACTGCAGTGCAGATATTACCGGTCACCAGTCGGTCGTGTACGTTACCGGCTGGTGACTGCACACGTTGTACTGTAGGGAACCATGAAAGTCGTATTGCAACGAGTATCCGAAGCGTCCGTGGACGTGGTCAATGAATTGGGCACGCTGGATCCCACGTTCGAGCCGCAGCAGATTGGCCCGGGATTCATGATTCTGGTGGGCGTCACCGATGAGGACGGCGACAAGCAGATCGCCTGGTTGGCCCATAAGATTCTGAATCTCAGGGTGTTCGAGGATGCGCAGGGCAAGATGAACCGTTCGATTCAGGACATCGGCGGTGAGATTCTCTCCATCTCGCAGTTCACGTTGTTCGCCGACGTGCACAAGGGCAATCGCCCGAGCTTCATCAAGGCCGGCAAGCCCGAGCATGCCGATCTCATGTGGATCAAGTTCAACGAGGCGTTGCGCTCCGGGGGAGTGCCGGTGAAGGAAGGTCGTTTCGGCGCGCATATGCGGGTCGGACTGGTCAATGACGGGCCGGTGACCATCGTCATCGACACCGAGCATGACATGCCTGACGGAACACGCTGAATTGCGATAGTAATTTGACATCATATCCCGTTCCCTCCAATATGTTACTAAAGCGCTTTAGTCTCCTGCGGGCGAGGGCGCATGTCGATATGTTTCCCATGAACGGGCAGCACAATGATGTGGCCGCACAAGCGGCAGAGATAAGGGGAGTGAACAGCAGATGTTCCTGAAACCTGAACAGCAACTGGAGCGGTGCAAGCGCATAGTGCGCCAGCGCGTGGACCCTCATATCCACCCATCGATCGCACAGCTCGCGGTGGAGTCCTTTGACATTCCCGGAGAGCCGATGCCCACTGACGAGTTCTTCGCGAAGCTCAATCGAGGTGACATCGATTTCAAGCCGTTTACGCTCGGCAGTGAATGGGGCACCACATGGGGCACAGTCTGGTTCCGCCTGACCGGTACCGTGCCGGCCGGCTACCCGAAAGGCAAGCCGCTGGAGCTCATCCTCGACCTCGGCTGGTACCCGCACTCCTGCGGCGGCCATATCGAGGGCCTCGTCTACCGCGCCGACGGCACCGCCATCAAAGCCGTACACCCGCTCAACTATTGGGTGCCGTTCATAGATGCCGAGGGCAACGCGCAAGTGCCGGTCGCCGAAGACGGCAGCTTCACCCTGTACCTCGAAGCCGCCAGCAACCCGCTGCTGCTCGGCGTGCCTCCGTTCATTGAGACCGAACTGGGCGACCATGCCACCGGCAAGCCGGACGAGCCGTACGTATTCAAGTCCGCCGATCTGACCGAATTCGATGCCCGTTTCGAGAACTACTCCGTGGATCTCGACGTGGTGAGCTCCCTGATGGAATTCGCCGACAAACAGTCGCCGCGTTACTGGCAACTCGCCAAAGCGCTGCAGCGCTCGCTGAACGCCTACGACGAGCGCAACCCCGAATCCGTGGAAGCCGCGCGCGCAGCACTCGCCGACGTACTGGCCAAGCCGGCCAACGCCTCGGCCATGAACGTCAGCGCCATCGGCCACGCACATATCGACTCCGCATGGCTGTGGCCGGTGCGCGAGACCCGCCGCAAGGTGGCCCGCACCGTATCCAACGCATTGGCGCTGATGGACGCCGACCCCGACTTCAAATACGCGATGAGCTCCGCCCAGCAGTACGCCTGGCTGGAAGAGGATCATCCGGACATCTTCAAGCGCATGAAGCGGCGCATTGAAGAAGGCCGGTTCATCCCGGTCGGTGGCATGTGGGTGGAAGCCGATGGCATGCTGCCCGCCGGTGAATCACTGATTCGCCAGATTGCATATGGCCGCAAATACTTCAAGGAACATCTCGGTGTGGAGCCCAAGGGCGTATGGCTGCCGGACAGCTTCGGCTACACCGGCGCATGGCCGCAGATCGCCCGCCGTGCCGGGTACGAATGGTTCCTCACGCAGAAGATCTCGTGGAACGACACCACCAAGTTCCCGCACCACTCGTTCATGTGGGAAGGCATCGACGGCTCGCGCATCTTCACCCACTTCCCGCCGGCGGATACCTATGCTGCTTGGTGCAAGGTTCAGGAACTCGACTACGCCGAGAAGAACTTCCAGGACAAGGATCTCGCCGATCGCTCGCTTCTGCTCTTCGGTTTCGGTGATGGCGGTGGCGGCCCCACGCGCAACATGATGGAGCACCTGCACCGCTACGAGAACCTCGAAGGCGTCTCCAAGGTGAGCGTCGAAGAGCCGAACGACTTCTTCGACAAGGCGCATCGGCAGCTTGCAGAGAACGCCGGCCCGGAAATGCCCGTCTGGAAGGGCGAGCTGTACCTCGAACTGCATCGCGGCACTTTGACCTCGCAACAGGGCATGAAACGCGGCTGCCGCCAAGAGGAATCGCTGCTGCGCACGGTCGAATACCTGGGCGCGGCCGCCACGTTGGCCGACCCGAACTACGCCTATCCGCGCGAAGAGCTGGACCGTATCTGGAAGACCCTGATGCTCAACCAGTTCCATGACGTGCTGCCGGGGTCGTCCATCGCATGGGTGCACCGCGAAGCCCGCGAGGACTATCGCCGCGATCTGAAGCGTCTCGCCGAAATCGCCCAAGACATGTGCGCCGTGCTGCGCAAGGCCAACCCGCAGGCCGACCTGCTCGCCGAAGCCCGCATCAGCCAGTTCCGTAATGACGGCGCGGCTTGGCGTGCCAGCCGCATCAACGAACCGACCAACGCGCTTTCCGTACTGACCCAGACATTGGACAACGGCCGTGTACTGCTGGCCAACGGCGTACTGTCCGTCACCATCGAGGCCGACGGTACAATCTCGTCGCTGCTTGACGAGGAGCATGGCCGTGAACTGGTTCCGGCCGGCACCCGATTGGGCCAATACGAACTGTTGAAGGACGAACCCGCCGTTTGGGATGCCTGGGAGATCGAACGCGAATCCCTGCTCATGGCGAATGCCATGACAGGATCAATCGAATCGGTCGATACCGAAAACGGTGCGGCACGAGTCCGCGTGCGTACCGCCGACGATGACACCGTCATCACCACCACCATCACGCTGCGCCCCGGTTCACACACGCTCGATTTCCACGCCGACATTGACTGGCACGAACGTGAACGCTTCCTCAAAGTCGATCTGCCGCTGGGTATCGTGGCCGACCAAGCAACATACGACTGCCAGTATGGTCTGGTCCGCCGCCCAATCGTCAAAAATCACCGCATCCGACGAAGCCAAGTATGAGAGCAGCACGAACCGCTTCGCCATCATCGGCGACGCCGGTTACGCGGCGGCCGTCATCAACGGATCGGTGTACGGGTCCGATGCCACGCCGATCGCCGAGAACGCCGCCGAAGGTCGTGACTCGGGCACCATGTTCCGACTGTCGCTGCTCTCGCGCCGGCCTTCCCCGACCCGCGCACCGATATCGGTGCGCATGAGTTCGACTGGTCCGTGGTGGCCAACGCCACGGTGGGCCGTGCGCTTGACGCCGCTTGCGCGCTCAACGCACCGACGCTTCATGACATGCCCGACTTAGCGCCGCTCGCCTCGATCGAGTCAGCAAACGGCACCGTAGTGTTGGACTGGATAAAGCTGGCCGACGATGGCTCCGGAGACCTGATTGCGCGCGCCTATGAGGCGGCCGGTGGCAGGACCGATGCCACGCTGCACGTCTGCCCGGCGCTCGCAGGCGCTTCGGTGCATGAGACCAACGTGTTGGAAGGCGACAATCTGGCCGCCGACCTGCCGGTCGCGCTGCAAGACGGCACACAGGACGCCGAAGGCGCCACACTGCACTTCGGCCCGTTCCAGCTCGCCACCCTGCGCATCACGCGCTGAATTTTCGCCTGACGCTTCTGCCTCCTCGCGCCATGAGGGGGGCAGAAGTATGTCGTATTGCGGTTTCTCCAATTACCATCACTCCCACCCCTACCACCAGACACAGCAAAGGAGCTGAACTCTCCATGTTTCTTCTGCCCAATCAGCAGTTGGAGCGCTGCGACCGCGTCATGCAGCAGCGCGTCAAACCGCATATCCACACCACGCTCGCCGCATGCACCTTGCGTTCGTTCCACAATCCCGGCGAACCGGTGCCCTCCAGCGAATTTCTAGCCAAAGTGCGCAACGGCCAAGTTCCCTTCGAACCTTTCCGCGTTCCCGGAGTCTGGGGCACCACATGGGGCACCACATGGTTCGAGGTGAACGGCCATATCGACATGGCGGCGGTCAAGGGCCGAAAAGTCGAACTCATGGTAGACCTCGGCTGGCTCGATCACCGCGGCCCCGGATTCCAATCCGAGGGACTTGTCTATCGTGCCGATGGCACCGCCATCAAATCCGCGAACCCACGCAACCACTGGATTCCACTCGTCTACGCGGGCGGCAGCAGCACTGTAGAACTCGATGAACATGGCGACTTCACCGTCTATATCGAAGCCGCCGCCAACCCATTCGTCGAAGGCCCCACCCCGTTCTCACCCACCGAACTCGGCGAAGAGGCCACCGGCACCTGTGACTTCCCATACACACTGAGTCGCATGGATATCACCATCTTCAACGAAGACGTGTTCGCCTATGACATGGACTTGGAAACCGTATCCTCCCTGATTTGCGAACTCAAAGACGACGACCCGCGCTACTGGCAGCTCGCCAAAGCGCTGCAACGCTCCTTGAACATCTACGATGAACGCGACTTGGAAACCGTGCCGGCAGCCCGTGCGGCGCTCGCCGGCGTGCTCGCCGAACCGGCTGCATCCAGCGCAATCAACCACATTGCCATCGGCCATGCGCATATCGACTCCGCATGGCTATGGCCGGTGCGCGAGACCCGCCGCAAAGTGGCCCGTACCGTATCCAACGTGCTGGCTTTAATGGACGAAGACCCGGACTTCACGTATGCGATGAGTTCCGCCCAACAGTACGCATGGCTGGAAGAGGAACATCCCGACCTGTTCGCACGAATGAAGCGGCGCATCGAAGAAGGCCGGTTCATCCCGGTCGGCGGCATGTGGGTGGAATCTGACAACATGATTCCTTCCGGCGAATCATTGGTGCGGCAGATCACGTTCGGCCGCCGATATTTCAAGGAGCATCTCGGCGTCACGCCGCGTGGCATCTGGCTACCGGACAGTTTCGGCTACACCGGCTCTTGGCCGCAGATCGCCCGTCGTGCAGGATTCGACTGGTTCCTCACGCAGAAGATCTCGTGGAACGACACCACCAAGTTCCCGCACCACTCGTTCATGTGGGAGGGCATCGATGGCACGCGTATTCTCACGCACTTCCCGCCCTCGGATACCTACTGCTCGTGGATGAGCATGCATGAGCTGATGTATTCGCAGCGCAACTTCCTGGACAAGGACCTCTCCCGTAACGCGATTCTGCTGTACGGCTTCGGCGATGGCGGTGGCGGTCCCACCCGTGAGATGACCGCGCGCATCCGCCGCGACCATGATCTCGCCGGCGTGCCGAAGATCGAATTCGGTACTCCCGACCAACTGTTCGACCGCGTGCGTAAGGATATCGTCGACGATGCGCAAGGAGAGACCCCGGTGTTCAAGGGCGAACTGTACCTTGAACTGCACCGTGCCACCCTCACCGCCCAGCAGGACATGAAGCGTGGCTGCCGCCAGGAGGAGTCGATGCTGCGCGTCGCTGAATACCTGTGCGCCGCGGCCCGCATCAAGAACCCGGACTATGTCTATCCGCGCGAAGAGCTGGACCGTATTTGGAAAACGCTGCTCCTGAACCAGTTCCACGACATTCTGCCCGGTTCGGCCATCGCATGGGTACACCGTCAGGCGCGGGTCGAATACGCGCGTGACGTCGCTCGGCTGAACGAGATCGCCCTTGAAGCCGGGCGCGCGATCGCAGCCGTGGAACCCGATGACGCAACCATAACCGACGCCGTAATCGCCCCATATTCCCGCCAAGCCTGTGAGGCGTGGGTGGTACGCCCGGCTTCGAGCCGAGCCGAAGCGGGAACCGCATCCATGGCTCGGGTCACCGTTACCCATGACGGCGATGCGATTGTGCTCGACAACGGCCAACTGCACGTGCGCATTGAAGCCGACGGCACCGTTTCGTCAATCGTCGATCAGCGAACCAATCGTGAACTGGTGCCAGCCGGCACCCGACTGGGCCGCTACGAAATGCTCAAAGACGAACCCTTCCACTGGGACGCCTGGGATATTCAACGCGATGCATTCCTCACCGCCAACGCGCTCAGCGAGGCATCGATTACAAGCGTGGATGAAACCGCCAACGGTGGGGCCGTCGTGCATGCTGTCACTCGCGCGAAGGGCGTTGAAATTCGTACGGGCATTGCCTTAAGGCCGGGCTCCGCCACACTGGACTTCACCGCCGATGTGGACTGGCATGCCGTCGAACAGTTCCTCAAAGTGGATATGCCGGTCACCGTGCAAGCGGTGAACGCGCAATATGAATGCCAATACGGCCTGGTCGAACGCCCGATCAATAAGAACACGCGCAGCGATGATGCCAAATTCGAAAGCTGCACGCATCGCTTCGTGCGTATCGCCGACGCCGACTATGCCGCCGCTGTGGTCAACGCCTCCACCTACGGCTCCGACGTCAGCCCCATCCACGCCGATACGGCACATGGCACCGGCCGCGGCACCATGGTGCGGTTGTCGCTGCTGTCCGCACCGCTGTACCCTGACCCACGCACCGACCAAGGCGCGCACTCCTTCGCATGGTCTCTGGTCGCTGACGCCGATATGAACGCAGTGCTGGACGAGGCGGCGCGACTCAACAGCCCTGTAATAGGGGAGTTGCCTGACTTGGCCCCGCTGGTCTCGCTCACCGACGTCACCGGCACCATCGTATTGGACTGGGTCAAGCTCGCCGATGACGGTTCCGACGATCTGATTGTGCGCCTGTACGAGGCCGCCGGCGGCAATGCCGCGGCCGCACTACGCCTTGACGCCGCTCTCGCCGATGCTAAGGCCAGCGTGCAGGAGGTGAATCTCATGGAGGAGCCGGAACTGGACGCCGAATTGCCGCGCGCGCTCGCCGGCGACGAGCCGATGCCTGCCGACGGTGCGGTCGTCTCGTTGGCGCCGTTCCAGCTCACCACGCTGCGTATTCGCCGATAAGGGATATTGGGCCTAGGCTCGATATTTTGGGTCGCGCCCAACCGTAACGGAACCGGAGTAGACCGGCTCTGCCATACGGTTGGGCGCGGCCCATTGTTGTATGAGAAGAGGGGACGATTTCGTTGGGCAAATATCAATGCGACACGCGCGGATGAATTCGTTGCGTGCATGTTTCGATTGTGTTATATTCTTACTAAACCGATTTAGTTAACAGGTTCATAACTGGCTGGAAACTAAAACGGTTTAGTCTCAGCGATGAGAACTGAATAAAGGTTGTGATACCACGTCAATCACCGCGACGGGTGACTGTACCGGAACACAACGATTAGGTTTTCTCCGTCCACAGCAGGGCGGGGCGAAAAAGGAACCAAAAGGAAAGGAAAACGTATGTTTTCTATGAAGAAGATCCTCGCCATCGCCGGTGCCGGTGCGATGCTCGTATCGGTGGCTGCCTGTGGTAGCGGAACTGCGGGGGATGACGGCGGCAAGAAGGAGATCTCCTTCCAGACCTGGAACCTCAAGAACGACAAGTACACCCCGTATTTCGAGGCGCTGATCAAGGCCTATGAGAAGGACCACCCGGATGTCACCGTCAAGTGGCTTGACGCCCCGTCCGATGGTTACGAAGACAAGCTGTCCAGCCAGGCTGCGGCCGGCGAACTGCCGGACATCGTCGACGGCGGCAACTCCATCCTGTACGGTCTGGCCAAGGCTGGCGCGCTGCTCGATGTCTCCAAGCAGGCTCCGGATGCGGAAAAGGACTACTACGAAGGCGCATGGAAGTCCGTGACCATGCAGGGCAATGGCGTCGAGAAGGGTGCCTACGGCCTGCCATGGTATGTCAACGATGGCCCGACCTACTGGAACACCGAGCTCATGCAGAAGTGCGGCCTTGATCCGAACAAGATTCCGACCACATGGGATGAATACTTCGCCGCCGGCGACACCATCGTGCAGAACTGCAAGGATGTCTACCTGGGCACCACGATGGGTTACAACGCCGAAGATCTGATGACCGCAGGCGTCAAGTCCTTCATGAATGATGACCACAGCAAGTACACCTTCAATGATGAGGCCGGTGTCAAGCAGATCAGCCGCTTCGTTGAGCTGTACAAGAAGGGCGGCATCCCGCCGGAGGCCCTCGACTCCTCTTGGAGCCAGGCCGCCGATCTCTTCCAGCGCGGCAACTTGGTCTCCATGGCCGGCTCCGCCTACTCCGCTGACGGCTTTAAGCAGAACGCTCCGGACCTCTACAAGAACCTCGCAGTCGGCCCGCGTATCAGCAACGACGGCAAGTCCGCTTCCGTGGCCTACGAGATGCTCGGCATCAGCGCCAACTCGAAGCACCCCGACGTCGCCATCGACTTCGCCCGCTTTGTGACCAACGAGAAGAACCAGATCGAGTTCGACAAGAAGGCCTCCGTGTTCCCGTCCGCTAAGGGTGGTCTGGATGACGACTACTACAAGAGCATTGACGAGAGCACCCTTGAGGGCAAGGCTCTGAAGATCACGCTCGACCAGGTCAAGGACGGCTACGGTTCTCGTCCGGCCGAGTTTACCGACAACAACGGCTACAAGAACTTCCAGCAGCAGATCGCCCTCGCCATGCAGGGCAAGCAGACCGCCAAGGAAGCCCTTGACAAGTCCGTCGAGTTCGCAAACGAGAAGCTCGCACAGTGAGCAACGCGGCACTCGCCGCTGACAGGTCGGAGGCCCGCACGGCCTCCGACCGGCCTGAACCGATGAATACGCGTCACGGCAAGAAGCAGGATCGCAAGTTCGGCACCATCATTGCCCCTTACTTGTTTGTTCTGCCCGCATTCGTGATTGTGTTTGTTTTCATCGTCCTCGCGGCACTCAACACTTTCAGGCTTGCCTTCACCGATTCCACGCTGCTCCGTCCGGGCAAATTCGTCGGATTCGAAAACTTCATCAAACTGTTCCACGACGAGTACTTCCTCACCGCACTGCTCAACTCCACGATCTACGTGATCTGCGTAGTGCCGTTCATGGTGATCCTCCCGTTGATTCTGGCCTATCTGGTCAAGGGCAACTCCCGAATCATGGGCTTCTTCCGCACCGCCTTCTACATGCCGGTGGTTATGTCCGCCGTTGTGGTGGGCATGATCTGGACCAACCTGCTGGATTCCGCCGGTCTGGTCAACTCCGTGCTCAAGGCATTGAAGATCATCTCCAAGCCGATTCCATTCCTCACCGATCGATGGGGCGTGCTCTTCAGCTCGATGTTCGTGACAATCTGGCTGGGCCTCGGCTACTACATGGTCATCTACCTGACCGCCCTCGCCAACATCGATGAATCCCTTTACGAAGCCGCCTCCCTCGACGGCGCTGGCCCTGTCCGCCAGTTCATCTACGTGACAATGCCCGGCGTGCGCTCCACGATGATGCTCATCATGATGCTGTCCACCATCGCCGCATTCCGAGTCTTCAACGAGATCTACGTGTTGACCAACGGCTCCGCAGGCCCCGGCGGCATGGATATGACGATGTCGATGCTTATCAAGCGCGAAGGCACCGGTATCCAGGCCCGCACTGGTTACGCGAGCGCCATCTCCATCGTCGTGCTCGTCATCGTCGGCGTCATGCTCATCGTGCAGCAGATCGTACAAAAGCGAGGTGAGGACTGATGAATACCAACACGCATAAGGTCACTGTCGGCAAAGTCGTCCAGTATCTGATTCTGATTCTGATGTTCCTGCTGCTCGTCGGCCCGTTCGTCTGGGAACTGTCCCTGTCGTTCAAGGGCAAGGGCGACAACGTCTACGCCGTGCCTCCCTACCTGATGCCGAAGACCCCGACGCTGGAGAATTACATTTCCGTGTTCAAGCAGGTCCCGGTATTCCACTACATGCTCAACACGCTGGTGGTCTGCCTGATCTCCATCTTCGGCAACGTGGTTTTCTCCACGATGGCCGGCTACGCACTGGGACGCCTGAAGTGGCGTGGCCGCGGACTGGTGTTCACCATGTTCATGGGCACCATGGTCATCCCGATCGAAGGCGTGATGATCTCCCAGTTCCTGATCATTCGCTCCATCCACCTGCAGAACACGCTGCTGGCAGTCGCACTGCCTGGCCTGTGCGGTGCCATCAACATCCTGCTCATGACCAACGCCTTCAGATCCATTCCAATGGAACTCGAAGAGGCGGCCATGGTGGACGGTGCCAACCTATGGCAGCGGTTCTTCCACATCTGTGTACCGCAGGTCAAAGGCACGATGACCGTTGTCGGCATCTTCGCATTCGTCGGTGCCTGGAACGACTTCCTGTGGCCGTTGATCGCGATCTCCGATGAAAGCAAGTACACCTTGACCCTCGGCATGAACCGACTCAAGGGCATGTTCATCCAAGATCCGCGACTGATTGCCGCCGGCGCGCTCGTCTCGCTTATCCCGATCATCGTCTTCTTCTGCTGCTTCCAGCGCTACTTCTTCCGTGGCTTGGAACAGGGCGGACTCAAGGGCTGAGCGGACTGGAAAAAAGGAGATACTCCAATGAAATTCGGAGTCAACTACACGCCGTCGCATGGCTGGTTCCACGCATGGCTCGACCCGGACTGGGACGGCATCGACAACGATCTCAAGCAGATCAGCGAACTGGGTATGGACCATGTGCGCATCTTCCCGATCTGGCCGTATCTGCAACCTAATCGCACTTGGATCAACAAGAAGGGCGTGGCGGATGTGCGCCGCATGGTGCACATCGCCGGCGAGCACGGTTTGGATGCCTATGTGGACGTGTTCCAAGGGCATCTGTCCAGCTTCGACTTCCTGCCTTCATGGCTGGTCACCTGGCATGCGGGCAACATGTTCACCGATGCGGACTCCGTTGCGGCCGAGCGTGAACTGGTCAAGACCATGACCGATGAGCTGTCCAAGGAACCCGCGTTCAAGGGCCTTACCTTGGGCAACGAGGTCAATCAGCTGTCTGACAGGCCGCATCCTACGAAGATGAGCGCCACGAGCCAGCAGATCGATGCATGGCTGAATGCACTGCTTCCGGCCGTTGCCGGCGAAGGGCATAACGCACTGTACAGCGTCAACGATGGCACTTGGTTCATTGACGGGCACCCGTTCACGCCGGTGCAGTCTGCCACCAAGGGCGATATGACCGTGATTCACTCCTGGGTGTTTAACGGTATCGCGCAAGGATACGGCGCTACCAGTGAGGAATGTTCGTCGTACGCACTGTACTTGGCTGAGCTGGCCAAGGCGTTCGGCAAGGATTCCGAGCGTCCGGTGTGGCTTCAGGAAGTCGGTGCGCCGGAGAATGTGCTGGAAACCGACTACACGCCGGAATTCTGCCGCAAGACCGTTGAACGTGCCATGGATTGCCGGAACCTGTGGGGTGTGACGTGGTGGTGCTCGCACGATGTGCCCGCCAGCATGGAAGACTTCCCGTTCTTTGAGCACTCTCTGGGCTTGTTCGACGAGCAAGGCCAGCTGAAGCCGATTGGCCGTACGTTCGGGGAGCTCGCCGCACAGTACCGTTCCGCATTGCCGGCTCAGCCGAAGACCGTCGCCGTGGTGGTTGATGTGGACGAGGCCGGAAACCCGGTGAACCGCAGTGCGCTCGGCCCGGGAGGTTCGGTGTGCGACCTGTGGATGAAGCTGCAGGTGGCAGGCCAGCGCCCGACCATCATCACCTCGCAGGTGGCGGCCGATCAGGCGGAACTCGCGCGTCGCGGCATCCTTGAATTGCACGCCGACGAGCACCCCTACGCCGCCCGCTACTACACTGCGGTTTCGGACCCATCGTTCGAAACGGCTGACTAAACCGATATCCGGTTGTGGAATCATCTACTCCTTGTTCCGCAACCGGATATTTTCAATTGCCGTGCGCACAATTGCGGTGCGCAGTGCACAACATAAGACCCTGTACTCGCCGAAGAGCGGGAAGAACGAGAAGTTATATACGAGAGGGGGCGCACCCGATGAGCATCAATCACGCCGCAGTGGACCGACTCATTGATTCGATGAGCTTCACGCAGAAGGTTGGTCAGCTGAACCAGCGTCTGTTCGGTTGGAAGTCCGTAGAACGCAATGCCGCAGGACGGCTTGTGGCCTCAGACGAGCTCAAGCAAGAGATCGACCGGTGGGGCGGGCTTGGCGCTTTGTACGGCCTGCTGCGAGCTGACCCGTGGTCGGGCCAGCATTGGGGCAATGGCATACGCCCTGAGGAACGGCCTGAGGCGGTTGCCGTGGTGCAGCAAACCGTGTTGGAGCGCGGTGCACATGGCATCGGCGTATTGCTCAGCGAAGAGGCTCCTCACGGGCATCAGGCGCTGGGCGGCGCGGTGCTGCCCACCAATCTGGGATTGGGTGCCACATTCGATTCGCAAGGAGTGCAGGAAGCGGAAGCCGCAGTCGCCGCGGAACTGGCAGCCAGCGGTATTCATATTGCATTGGTATCCGGTTTGGACATCGCCCGCGACCCGCGTTGGGGCCGTTGCGAGGAATGCTTCGGCGAGGACCCGCTGATGGCCTCCCGCATGTGCGAGGCCATCGTTACCGGTATGCAGGGTGAGCATCGCAGCAAGGTCGGCCGCGGGGGAGTGGCCGTGGTGCTCAAGCATTTGGCGGCGCAAGGCGAGGCTGTGGGTGGCCGCAACGGGCAGTCCGCCGTATTGGGCCCGCACGATCTTCACGAGATTCATCTGCCGCCGGTGGCCGCTGGCGTGCGTGCCGGTGCCTTGGGCTTTATGGCTGCCTACAACGATATCGATTCCGTGCCTTGTTGTGCCAACCCGTGGTTGCTCGAGGATTATCTGCGTGACCAGCTCGGTTTTGATGGCATCGTGATGGCCGATGGTCTGGCCGTGGACCGGCTTGAAGATATGGCCGGCTCCATTCCCGCTGCCGGACGCGCCGCACTGCTTGCCGGTGTGGATGTCTCCCTGTGGGATGAAGGATTCGCGCGCCTCGAAGAATATGTGGATGACGAACAGGTGGCGGCCGCCGTCGATACGGCATTGCGTCGTGTGCTGGAGCTCAAAGCCATGTTCGGTCTCTTGCCCGAAGATGGTGCCGATACCGCCGCAATTGCCATGCCAGATGCCGATGCCATCGCGCAGGCCACTGCGGATGGGCGTGAGCAGGCCAAGCGCATGGCCCGCGAGGCGATAACGCTGATTAATGATGGCCGCTCTGCCGTTACGCTCGACAGCATTCGGGGTGTGCTGACCGATGCCCAAGCCGGCCCTGTGATTGTCGCCGGCCCATTCGCCGACGATTTCGGCTGCTTCCTGGGCGATTACACCGCCCCTCTGCCCGCCGATGAGCAGTCAAGCATCTACCGGCAATTGGTGGCACGCCTTGGGAAAGACCGGGTTTGCTTGGCGGCCAAGCCGAGCGATGTGTCGGCCGATCGGTGGGCGAGTGCGGCAGCCGTGGTATTCGTATGCGGCAGCACCAGCGAACGCAGCTATGACAGTGAATTCGACGACAATGGTGCGGCAAAGGCCGTAGCCGAATACGGTGCCACCTGCGGTGAAGGCGTGGATTTGTCCGACATCCGTCTGCCTTGGCACCAGGATGAAATGCTGGACGAAGTCGTGGCATTGACCACCGCTCCGGTTGTTTCGGTGGTGGTGTGCGGCAGGGCGCATGTGCTGACTCATGTAATAGGTCAATCCGCCGTGACGATTTGGGTCGGATATGCTGGCCAGTATGGTCCGCAGGCCGTGGCTGATGTGCTGATTGACGGTGCCGGTTTGCCGGGCCGCCTTCCCGTAACGCTGCCTGCGCATCCCGCAGCCATTCCGGTTCGATACAACGACCGGCAAAGTGCCGCCCACGTATACAAGGATGCGGCGGAACCGGTATTGCGCGAGTTTGGCTACGGAGCCGGTTCTTTGGCTGGAGTGACGTTTAGTGGGATGCATGCCGATGCCGAATCCCGCGCGAATGAGGTGTTGGTGCAGGTGACGGCACATGCCGGCGACCATAAGACGGCCGGTTCGGTGAACCTCTTCGCACACGTCAGTGGCGGTCGTCGCATCCCACGCTTGGCAGTGCTGGTCGATTCCGTTGCCCTGACGCTTGAGGCGGGCGAAAGCCACGCGGTATCGTTCTCGGTACCCTTTGAACGGCTGATGGACGAAGCTGATGACAATGTGCGTGTGACGTTTGCCCTGACAGCCGCTTTGAATAACGATGATACCCGACATACAGACGACTGCGATACCAGCGTAAGCATCGTGATACATCGCTGACGATGTGCATGAGACAAGTCGGAGAGGGGTATGTTCCGTAAGTCTCATGACCTACTCATTGCGGCCGATATGGTCGGTGGGTGAGAGAAAAAGAGAATGTGGGATATGGCGTTGGTGAGATATCGCCGTATCCCGTGGGCTCAAACCGTCCTACCGGTTTGAGCCCACGTCTACTCAAGCCGCATAGACGGTTGATTTCCGGCGTGAGTCGGAGGAAATCAAAGGAGATTATGGATGAGATTGTCATCAGGTGATCACGCTGGGCGTGCTTCTGCCCGGACTCGACACAGGAAATGGCTGCGGTCTGGCTTGGCAGCGGTGCTGTCGATGGCCACGCTGGCGGCATTGGCCGCACCGGCAAGCGCCACCGACACCATGCCGTGGGGAGGCCAGTATGCCGATACCAGCCATCCGGAGCAGTCTGCGGGAGCCAACCAGCCATATCAGCATGGCTATACCGGTCTGGATATTCTGAACTGGAACCCGGACGCGGATAAGGACTCGGAATACCTGCGCTCCCGTGTACCGTTGCAGACCCGCATCGCCGCCAACGCCGCGACGCAGAAAGACCCGAACCTGCCGGCCGATACGGAGATGTTCAACCTTGCTGGCGACTACGGCAACGCGTTCTTCGAGTCGTTCCACGACAACAACGTGTTCTCGCAGTACCTGTTCAACTACTGGCAGTACACGGATTATTACGGTACCTGGCATGGTCAGCCGACTGCGAACGTGCCAAAGAGCCTCTACGACGAGAAGGCCCAGTCTGACTGGACTCAGAAATGGTTTGAGTTCGGTACGTTGAATCTGCCGAATGCCGCATATACCAATGTCGCGCACAAGAATGGCGCGAAGTCGATTGCGACGATCTTCTATTCTGGCAACGACCGAGGAGAACAGACCTATAAGGACCTGCTTCAAGGCAAGCGTGCCGACGGCACCTATCCGGTGGCTGACAAGCTGGTGGAGATTGCCAAGTACTATGGTTTTGATGGTTACTTCGTTAACCAGGAATCCAGTGTGAATTCTGCTGATGTGCCGGCCTACCAAGACTTCATGAAGCAGATCATCGATCAGGGCATTTATATCCAGTGGTACGACTCCGCCACATACCCGAATGGCGGCGTCAGCTATCAAAACATGTTCAACGATGCCAATTCGCCGTGGGTGCAGGATCCGAACAAGGGTAAAATCTCTGATTCGATCTTCCTGAACTACTGGTTCAGCGGCAACATGCTACAAGATTCAGCTGATCACGCCAAGAGCCTTGGCATTGATCCGAAGTACGCGGTATTCGCGGGTATCGAGGCCGGACAGAAGAAATTTGGTAGCATCGCCAGCAACGCGAATTATATGAATGTCAACCTTGACGCTGACGGCAAGCCCTATGTGAGCCTTGCGGCACTTGGCACCGATTTCGTCTCCCACGAGTTGGGTGACGACAAGAAGGTCTACCCGAAGTATCAGAACCAGGTATTCGACCGCGAACGCCGTCTGTGGACTGGTTCGTCCACCGGTGAGAAGGGCACGACGGATATATCTGATCCGTATATTGATGATGGTACGAGCAGCGATAGCTGGAAGGGTTTCGCTTCGCAGATCGCCGAGCGCTCCGTCATCGGCGGTCCGGTCTTCTCCACATCGTTCAACACCGGTCATGGTCTCGAATGGCGAGACAACGGCGAACAGACCAGCAACCAGCAGTGGGGCAATATCAACCTCCAAGACATTCTGCCGACATGGCAGTGGTGGATTGATGCCGATTCCGACCCGCTGCAAGCCGACTTCGACTATGGCAAGAAATATGAAGCGGCACCACGCTTTAACTACACCAAGGTCGGCGGCTACGAAGGCGGCGATTCGCTGGTGTTGAGCGGCAAGCTGTCCAGCGACAACACCGTCCGTCTCTACAAGACCGACTTGAGCGTCGCTGCCGGCTCCAAGGTCGAACTGACCTACAACAAGCTCAACAGCGACGATTCCAAGCTGCAACTCGGCCTCATTTTCGCCGACGACACCAAGACTATAGTGCCGGTGGACATGGCAGACGGTGGGGCAAGCAACGGCTGGAAGACCGCAACTGTAGACCTCTCTCAGTACGCGGGTAAGAAGATCGCCACCCTGGGCCTGATCGTCAAGGCCGGGGCGAACCCAATCGACAATTACCAGGTGAACATCGGCAAGATTACCGTCACCGACGGTGCTGCCTACACGCCGGCTGCTCCGACGAACTTCCAAGTGGAACGCGCCTACGCGGACTCCGACGAACTGACCGTCAAGTGGGATCTCGCCGATTACTCTACTGCCAAGAACTACCTGCTCTACTTGGACAACACCTTCCTCGGTGGCCGTTACGACGACACCCTGTACGTCAAGCACCTGCCTGCCAAGACCGGCACGCTGAAGCTGTACGCCGTGGGTGCGGACGGTTCGCGCTCGCTGGCCGCCGAAGCGCCGCTGAACGAAGCAGCGGCCGTGTCTGGCGTGAAAGTCGAACCCGGCAAGGATGGTAACGTCAAGGTCTCCTGGACCAATCCGCAGGTATCCGGCGAGAAGACCGTGACCGTCAAGTCTGACAATGGTTCGTGGCGTTACGCCGCGCAGCCGTACTCCCAGACCGTCAAGGTCTCTGCCGATAAGAGCGAAGCGACGATTCCGAATGCGCCGGTTGACGGTTCCCGCTATGTGGTGACCGTCGATAACGCAGGCGGCACTACCGCCACGGCAACAGGTGTATTTGCCGATGCCACCATTGAGCCGTATCCGGCTTGCTCGGTGACATGGAATGGCGATAGAGTCACTCTGGTCCGTCCGGAGACTCAAGACTGGCGCTACCTCTACATGACCGAGAAGTGGACTGACGAGAACGGTGAAAAGCAGGAGAAGCAGCTGGGTGCCAATTACACCTACTCGCAGAGCACTCCGCCAATCACCGGCATCATCCGTGGTCGCACTACGCCGAGCTCTTACACCAAGTCCATCCCCTCTGGCCATGAACTGTGGGTGCAGGTCGAGGATTACAACGGCAACAAGACCGAACCGGTGAAGATTCAGACCGCCGACGAACTGGCCAAGTGCACGGTCTCTGACCCGACTCAGCCGGATGCCAAGGAGTCCACGCTGACCGCCGTTGACGGCTCGGCCGTGGCCGACGGCAAGGCTACACGTACGATTCAGGCAACGGTCAAGGATTCGTTCGGCAATCCGCTGACCAACGCCGAGGTGGCGTTTACGCTGCCCGAGGGTGTCACGGCCGTTGACGGCAACGCCACTGTCAAGACTGATGCCGCTGGCGTGGCTTCACTGAACGTCGTGTCCACGAAGGTGGGCAAGTACACGGTGAAGGCCGCACTGGGCGACAAGTCCATCGGTGAGGGTGTCGCCATCGAATTCACCAAGGTCGCGGCGACCCCGAACAAGCCCGGCCAGCCGGACAAGCCGAATAAGCCCGGCGACAACAAGCCTGGCCAGAACAACAACAAGAACAATGATAAGAATGGCGCATCGGACTCTTCGCTGAGTAAGACGGGCTCTTCGATTATTGCGATTGTGACTGCCGCAGTGGTGTTGCTCGGAGCGGGCACGGTGGTGCTTCGTGCTCGTAGCAAGATGGAATAGTTTCGCTGCGTATGCGGGTGCGTTGATCCCGTGCCTTAAGCGGGATATGGGGTGGTTGTCCCTGTAGACACCCCCTATATCCCGCTTTTTATATCCGAACATATGCTGAGACCCATAGACTAAAACGTTTTAGTTGTTGATATCATAGGTATTAGAACACAGCTGATTACATGCGGCCCAAAGTGGGAAATAATCTGTTGTAGCGTGGTATTCGCAGCGTGGCTGCAAGGAGGATTATTCATGGGATTTGCTCGCGAGGCATCACCATCGTCCACAGGCACGCAGCGTGTGAGCTTAAAAGACATCGCGGATGAGTTGGGCATTTCGCAAACCGCGGTGTCCTTTGCCATCAACGATCGGCCTGGTGTTTCCGCGGAAACCAAACGACGAGTCAAGGAGGCTGCGGCCAAACTTGGGTGGACGCCGGTCTATGCCGCGCAAGCGTTGGGCTCGTCGAAAACCATGACCATAGGCTTTGCCCCCGCACGCTCCGCACAGGGACTCACGGACGAAACCTTCATGTTGCACTTCATGGCCGGTGTGCATACCTCGCTCAGCCCTAAGGGATACGGCTTGCTGTATCGCCCTTGCCGTTCGCTGAACGAGGAGATGAGCGTCTACAGGGACTGGGCGTCACGCAAGCGTGTGGACGGGGTGATTCTGGTTGATCTGCGAGCCGACGATCCACGCCCGAAACTGCTGAAGGAACTGGGTGTGCGTGCGGTTCTGGCCGGTGGTCCTGATCCGAACAATTATGTACCGTCGCTGTCCATCGATGATTCGCGCACCATGGGCACCGTGCTTGAACATCTGTCGTCACTGGGGCACCGCCGTATCGCCTATCTGTCCGGCGATTCCAATCTCGATTATTCGCAGGGGCGTGTGTCGGCGTTTCGGTCGTTCGCAAAACGGCGCAAACTGGAATCCATCAACATCGAGTTCACGAATTTCGATGCCGAGCAGGCCGCGATGCTTACGCTGGAGATGTTGCGTTCGCCGAAGCCTCCTACTGCATTCATCTACGAGACGGAAATTCTTGCCGCGGCCAGTCTGCATGCCATGGCCGAAGCATATACCACCGGGCAACTGAAAACAGGGGAGAGGCAATCTGCGGGTTATCCGAACGGGTTGCCCGCTATTGTCAGCTTTGAAGACAGCTTTATTTGTGAGGCAGCGTACCCGTCGATTACCTCAGCGCATCGTGACGCCAGTGAATACGGTGCCAAAGTGGCGAAACTGCTGCTCAAAGTGCTCGCCGGCGAACAGGTGAGCGGCAACCGTCGAATCCTCACCCCGAAACTGGTGGTCAGGGACAGCACGGCCAAACCCTGTAACTCCTGTGGAATATAGAAACCACCGATTCTGAGTCAGCACTTCCAATCCATACGACGTTGGCCCTCGTTATCAAGCGGGGGGCCAACGTCGTTGAAGGAGGAGATAAGAAGGCTAAGATATTGCCGGTCAGGCCGCGTTCTTGACCGCGGTGGCGATGGACACGGCCGGGTCGAGGAACGGAATCAGCGTGGACTGGAAGGCGTGGTACAGGTCGGACTTGCCCGGCCAGACCGTGCCGATCACGTGGTTGTTCTTGTCGAGCTGGTGGAACCAGGAGCCGCTCTCGTGGTCGATGACATGTTCGTCGACATACTGGGCGAACGTGGCATACCAGTTGGCGTACATCTCCTCGCCGGTGGCCGCGTACAGCGTGGCGGAAGTGTTCAACGATTCGGCCAGCGTCCAATGCATGCGATCGGTGACCACGGGCTTGCCGTTCCAGTCGGTCGTGTAGGCGAGTCCCACGGTGCCGTCGGCGTTCCATGCGTCGGCCACGGCACGCGCGAACAGGTGTTCGGCGGCGTCGACGTACGGCTGTGCTCCGTCAAGGTTGGCAAAGGAGCTCAACGCCCACTGCGTGATCAGGCGGGCCCATTCGATGCCGTGACCCGGCGTGGCGCCGTACGGCTTGAACTGATCATCCTTCTTGTCGACGTTGCATTCGAGGTCCAGCGACCAATCGGACTTGAAATGTTCGGGGATGCGCCACTCGTTGTGCTTCGCCCAGCCGATCACATGATCGATGATGCGTCCGGCGCGTACTCGATAGGCGTTGTCTCCTGTGGCATCCGCCACGGCTAGGAATGCCTCGGTGGTGTGCATGTTGGCGTTGAGACCGCGATACGGGTCGAGCTCGGTGAATTCGGTGTTCCAGGTATCGACGGCCAAACCGATTTCGTCATTCCAGAAATGCTTGTCATACGTGGCAAGTGCCTCGTCAAGCAGTTCCTTGGCACCCGGACGCCCGGCCAGCAGGGCGGAGGACGCGGCGAGAATCACGAAGGCATGCGCATAGCAGACCTTGCCCGGCGCATGGGTGCCGTCCGCGAACACCTGCGGATACCAGCCGCCGTGCTCGTCGTCATGCAGAATGCCGGTCAATCCCTTGAGCGCCGCGTCGGCCAGCTCGCCCGCACCCAGGTATCCGAGCATGGCACCAATCGAATACACATGGGCCATACGGCTGGTGATCCACGTTTCGACGCCGTGGGAGGGGTCGAGGGTGCCGTCGGCGTTCAGCCAGCCGGAACCGCCGTTCGGTGCTGGGAAGCCTTTGCCGAACTTCAGCAGCTCGTAGGTTTCGGAAGCCATGAAAATGCGGTTGGCTTCGGTGCCGAGCGTATAACGTGGGTTATTGGTCATAATGATTGTTCCTTTCCTTAACGAGAACATGCGGTGGGTGCACAATGAGCATTCAGCGGGCACGTCTTAGTGTTTCACGCGAATGTCGAAATAGTCCATGACCAGTTCGCAGAACATCATATTCGACCAGCTGAACCATTCGCGCGTGTACTTGGTCGGATCGTTCACGTCGATGCCTTCGTGCATGAGATGTGTACCGGCGTCGGTGGCTACAAGACGGTCGAGGATATGCGCCTTGAAGTCCTTGTTGTCACTGGTCATCGCCTCGATAGACAGGGCGATGGGCCACACATAGCGCGGCGGGGTGTGCGGTGAGCCGATGCCCTTGAGATACTCGCCCTCGTAGTAGTACGGGTTTTCGTCGCTGAGCAGCGTACGTCGGGTTGCCAGATATGTCGGATCGTCCGGTGCGCAGTATCCCAAGTAAGGGGCCGCCATCAAGGAGGGCACATTGCTGTCGTCCATGATATTGACGTGGCCCAGGCCGTCGGCCTCGAATGCGTAGATCGTCTCTCCATTGCGGTTCGTCGTTTTGGCGTGGGCTTCAATGCCTTCGGTGATGGTGCGGCGCAACTCGCCGGCACGGGCGGCGATATCGGCATCATTCAGAATCTCACCGCCGAAGATGCGTTCCAGATAGCCCATCACCACGGCGGCGAACATGTTCGAGGGCACCAGATAGTGGTAGGTGCAGGCGTCGTCGCTGGGGCGGAAGCCGGACCAGGTCATGCCGGTGTACGCCACCGGCGACCCCTTGCCGTTATTGCTCAGCGATTCGGTGGGGATGTCCGTGTCGCGGATGAAGAAATACGGGGAGCGTTCATGATGCTGCTCGGTCTCGAATACGTCAAGAATCTTCTTGACGCCGGCAATGAATTCGGCATCGAAATGACCGGTGTTGCCGGTGTTCGCATACAGCATCCAAGCCAACTGGATGGGGTAGCACAGCGAATCCACCTCGTACTTGCGCTCCCAAAGCCAAGGGCTGGAGAAGTCGGACTGATCGTCCTTGTCCCAGGAGGCACCGTTCGGTTCCTCGTTGAAGGCGTTCGCATACGGGTCGATGGTAATGTAGCGGAACTGCTGGCGAACCAGACCGGCGATCAAGTTCGCAATGTCGTCGTCTTTGGCGGCAAGGGCTAGGTAAGGGCGTAATTGCGCGGTCGAATCACGCAGCCACATGGCCGGGATATCGCCGGTGAGCAGAAATGTGGTGCCGTCGTCATGCCGTTTGACCGTGGTGGTCAGGGTATCGGCAAAGCAGGCGTTGAAGTTCTCGGCCCAATCAGCGTGTTCGGTGCCACATAGGTCCGTGATGCGCTGCAAGAAATCCGAGACCGACTTCGGTATCGCGGTGGTCGTCATAAATTCAACTTCTTTGTTTGAGGGATATACATATCAAGGGAACAGCATTATTCTAAACCGCTTTAGTTGAAGACACGCGAAAGGATGTGAAGAGCGTGGCCGTGAGTACACCATATGAAAAAACCGGTGAGATTTCCTGTTCGGAGAATCTCACCGGTTGCGGTCAGTCGATTCGTGAAGTCACACGAATGACGAACAAAGGGGGCGGAATCAGGCCTCGTTCTTCTCGTCCATGGCCTTGAGCTGGGGCGGGGTGTACGTGTCGCGCTTGAATTCAGTCAGGAAGTACAGGCCGACGACCAACAGCTCGATGGCGGGGCAGGATGAAGGCGGTGCCGAGAAGAATCACGCAGCCGATAATCATGTAGACGGTCAGCACGCGAGTCTCGCGGACCTTCGAGAGCGGGTAGCTGGCGGAGATACGGTCCACGAAGAAGATGAAGCAGCCGAGCGCGAAGAACGCCAGGCCGGTCATGATGCCGATTTTGTAGCTGGTCTTCTTGATGAACAGCGAGGCGGGGATGGCCACGATGAAGTAGCCGGCATAGAATGCGGACTGCACGAACGCGGTCTTCATGTCGCTCAGGTCGAATACGGCCTTGAACTGGGTGATAAGAATGTCATTGAGGCTTGCGGCGATGGCCTAGAAGGCGAACAGCACCGAAGTCATTGAAAATTGCAATACTGGCGTGCGATCAAGGTAGCCGTCAGGGCTTTCCACCCACGCCACGTTCTTGGATGCGGTCTTGTCCATGATATGTATTCCCTTTTTCTCTATAAATGGACGTATGACAGATCGATCGATCAATGGATGATGACTAGTGAATAGTGATAGTCCTGTTGCCGGGTTCCATCAGGGTGTTACATGATTTGGCAGAATTCGATGACCTCGTGGTTCGGGCCCAGTACGTTGAAGTAACGGATGCCGTTGCTCCAGAAGGTGTCGATGTGCTGGATGGAGCCTTCCACGAAGTTCAGGCCGAGCTTCTGGGCTTCGGCGAAGGACGCTTCGATATCCGTCGAATCCAGCGCGAAGTGGTTGATGGCGCCGTTTTCCATAGGCGTGGGGTTCATGGTCCACACCTCGAGGGTCAGGTTGTTCAGGCGCAGGAAGGTGCAGCGGTCCTCACCGTTGGGATAGATGCCGAGGCATTCGAAGCCGAGACGCTCGTAGTAGGCGATGGTGCCTTCGAGGTCCGTGGTCGGAATGCCGACATGCTGGACGCCGGTGACGGTGTCGCGAATGGACATGGTGACTCCTCTGAACAAGATGGCTTTGCCGGTATAGAGCGGCAAAGCCATCGGGAAAATGGGGTGGGAGTGGATTACTTGCCGATTTCAGCCAGATAGTCGGGCATCTCGGCCGGGTACTCGGGCCAGGCACCGGCCTGGGTGCAGACGAAGGCGGCGGTGTTGACGGCCTTGCGGTGGGCTTCGGCGAGCGTGTCACCCAGCAGGATGCGTGCGGTGAAGGTGCCGGAGAAGGAGTCGCCTGCGCCGACGGTGTCGTTCACCTCGACGCGCGGGGTGTCCAGCGTGGAGACCTCGCCCTTGCGGGAGATGATGGTGGAGTAGGCGGAGCCGGCGGTCAGAATCACGTAGTCGAGGTCGAATTCCTCGAGGAACCAGCGGGAGGCGTCTTCACCGGAGGTGCCGCGAATGTCGAACATGTCGCGCAGCAGCAGGAGTTCCTCGTCGTTGATCTTGAAGACGGTGGCCACCTTGAGGAGTTCCTCGATAAGCTCCTTGGAGTAGTGGTCACCGCGCAGGTTGATGTCGAAGAACTTCATTGCGCCCGGCTTGGTGTGCTTGAGCAGCTCCGTGATGGTGGCGTGCGATTCGGGGGAGCGCAGGGCCAGGGTGCCGAAGCAGACGGCGTCGGCCTTGGAGACCACGTCGATGAGCTGGCGGGTGTACAGGATGTGGTCCCAAGCCACGCCCTTGACGATGGTGTACTCCGGGATGCCGTTCTTCAGTGCGACCTCGACGGTGGAGGTCGGCCAGGCATTGCGCTGGATGACGGTGTTGATACCGGCCTCGTTGGCCTTGGCAATCAGTTCGTCGCCGAGTTCATCCTCGCCGACCGCGCTGATGGCCCAGCCTTCGGTGCCGTTCTTCATCGCGTGGTAGGCGAAGTTGACGGGGGCGCCGCCGGCTCGCTTGCCGCTCGGCAGCATATCCCACAGCAGTTCACCGAGGCTCAGAACGATCGGGGTAGTCATGGTTGGTTTCCTTTCCTTTGTTTCCTTTATCGGGTGTTTCGTATGGAAAATCTTGTGATGTCGGCGCTTGGTTTAGGAGACGTCGAAGAACACCGAGGGGTGTTCGAGGAATTGGGTCACTGCCACTGCTGCGGCACCGGAGACCGCCGCGTCGGCGGACAAGGTGGATAGGCTGATGGAAGTGGAGGCATTGATTTCGGGGATGGCCCGTTCGGCCACCGTGGCGCGCACCTCATCGAGCAGTATCGGGCCGGCTTCGGACACGATGTCGCCGATGATGATGTGCTCGGGATTGTATCCATTGAAGATGGTGACGCATCCGTAGCCGACGTATCGGGCGACTTCGCGGACAATGGCGATTGCCGCTTCGTCGCCGTCGCCGGCTTTGGCGAACAGGGCGCGGGCGGCTTCGGTGTGGGTCATATCGGCCGCGCCGGGAACCACGGTGCCATCGGCGATGAGCGTATCGTGAATGGCGGGGGTGGAGCAGTAGCGTTCAAGGCAGCCGACGTTGCCGCAATCGCAGGGGCGGCCGTTGACGTCAATGGAGATGTGTCCGATTTCGGTGGCGGCACCGAGGAAGCCGTTGATGAGGCGACCGTTGTCGATGACGCCGAGGCCCACGCCTTCGCCGACCAGATAATAGGCGAGGTTGTCGTCGGCGTGCACCGACGGGTCGAAGAGATAATGTGCGAGGGCGCCGGCGCGGGCGTCCTGTTCGATGAACACTGGCACGCGGAAAGCGGTGGCGAATTCGTCGATGAAGTTGATTTTGCGCCAGCCCTGCATGTTGGACACCACGGCGGTGCGGCCTACGTTACGCAGATAGGGGCCGGGCACTGCCATGCCGATGGCCACGATGGATGGGTCGTTGTCGAGCAGTTGTTCGACGCGCTGGTGGATGGTGACGATGGAGTCGTTGATGGTGTTGTCGCACACCGTGGGCAGGTTTTCAAAGCTCAGGGTGTTGCCGCACAGGTCGAACACGCCGATCTGCACCAGCGAGCGGGCGAATTTGATGCCGATGATGCGGAAGTGCGTGGTGTTGAGCTTGAGTCCGATGGAACGGCGGTTCTTGGAGCCTTCCAGATCGCCGGTCTCTTCAATCATGCCGGCCTCGATAAGGCGTGCGGTGATTTTGGTGATGGCCGCGGGGGTGAGTTCCAGTGCCTTGGCGATTTGCGCGCGGGAACTGATGCCGTTGTGATACAGGTGCTTGACGATGCGGGAGCGGTTGGATTCGGAGACACTGGCCTGGGAAGTGGCGTGGGTGGTGTTTGTTGCCATCGGTCTTAAGTCCTCCTTGTCTGCACCGCTGCGAGTTGTTCCGCTCGTCTTTGAATCTGAACTTGATTAAGATATTAACGCTGTTAATTGATTGACGCAATCAATATGTCATTCGGCGTGTCGTGCATGTGAGTGTCGTCTTGGGTGAATTTGTTAAGATAGTTGTCAATAGTCAGATGTACACTGATATCAAGCGAAACGTTCGATGAAGAACAGGGGAGGACTGATGTTCGAAAACACTATGAACAATCTCAAAATCGGTGTTGACGTGGGCGGAACAAAAATCGAAGCTGTGCTGGTTGACGCAATGGGCACGGTATTGGGTTCCGCCCGTATTCCCGCCAGACATGGCAACGATGCCGTGATCGAAGACATCGTCGCTGTAGCGCATCAGGCGGCGGGTGAGCGTTTTGACGAGGTGAGGGCCATCGGTGTCGGTACCCCGGGCACGGTGGATTCGGCCAGCGGGCATGTGGGCAATATCGTGAATCTCGACGTGGTCTCGCTGGATATGGGGCCGTTGATCTCGCAGCGTTCGGGCGTGCCGGCCCATGTGGAAAACGACGTCAACGCCGCCGCCGTCGGCGCGGCCACCGTGTTGGGCGGTGCAGATGGCATGGCCGGTACCATTGCGTTCCTGAACTTCGGCACCGGACTGGCTGCGGGCATTGTCGAAAACGGCGTGCTGATGCATGGCTATAGCGGTGCGGCCGGCGAAATCGGCCATATCCCAGTCGAACCTCATCGCCTCAAGTGCCCTTGCGGGCAATACGGATGCTTGGAAACCGTCTGCTCGGGCGCATCCGTGGGACGTCTGTGGCCCAACGCCGACCCGCCGATGCCCGACCTGATTCGTCGCGCGAAAAAGCGGGAGGCCGAGGCCGTCGATGTGCTGGACATGGTAGTGCGCGCCATCGGCGACACTATCCAGATTTTGGCCCAATCCGTTGACCCGCGACTGATTGTCTTGGGTGGCGGCATGGCCAAAACCGGTGAACCGTTGGTCGAGGTGATCACGGCTGAGCTGCGCCGGCGCGAATCGCAATGCCGATTCCTTGAAACGCTGGACCTGCCGGCCCGGCTGCGTCTGGCACCCGTCGATCAACCGGTCGGAGCCATCGGTGCCGCCATGGCGGCATAGCACTGGCATAGTGCCGGGGCATGGAAGATGAGGCGTCGGATTTGTCTCCGAGACCGCATCTTCCATGCGGTCCTATATCGCTTTATGTCGTGCTGTGCCGCGCTGTGCCGCGCTTGGCCTTGCGCGTTTCGTTGCCGGGGTGGCCAGCTTTATTTGGCCAAGTGTTGGAAGACCACGGCGATGGCCTCGCCCTGTACGGTGATGTCGGGTCCGCATTCGCAGCGCCGGATCACCGTGTGTTTATGGAAGGACGAGGACGTGGCGGCATCCAGATACTGCTGTGCCGCGTCAATGAACGTCTCGTTGATGATGTTCGGCTGCCCATAGACGCATACGTCTGCCATATCCAAAAGGCCCACAGGCATGGACAGGGCCTGGCCGAGATAGCGGCCCGCCCGAGCGAGGATATTCTGATGCTGCTCCACGTCTGCCGCGCTGAGCTGCTTTTTCAATGCGGTTCCGGAAATCATCGTCTCCAGGCAGCCGCGCTTGCCGCAAGGGCATAGCGGCCCATCAAGGTCGATGGAAATATGGCCGAGCTCGCCAGCCGCGTGCAGTTCGCCGATTACCGGCGTGTCCGAGAGCAGAATCGCCGAACCGATGCCTCTTTCGATGCGCACGAAAAGCATATTCGGCCCGCCTTGGCCAAAGAAACGTTCGGTGAGCATGGCTGCGGTGGCGTCGTTGCTGACGTTTACTTCAAGTCCGAAATGTTCGGCGATTGGCGTGGACAGGTCGAGATTGTTCCAGCCGCGCATCGTGGAGGAGCGGACCACGCCGTTGTCTACCACGCCGGGGGAGGCGACTCCGATGCCGATGACCTCGCCATCGGACATGCCCAGCATCTTCTCAATGAGCTCGATGATCACATCCACGGAAACGAATGAGCCGGTGTTCAGGGTGACTTCGGCGTGACGCAGCGGCTGGCCGAGCAGATTGGTGACTGCGCCGTGCAGCAGGTGCTCCTGCGTCAGGTCGATGCTGATGATGCGCAGTCGATCGATATCGATGCTCAGCAGTGTGCCTCGTTTGCCTTTGCCGCCGCTGGGTGCCTGACCGGTCTCGCGCAGCAATCCTTCCTCCAGCATCTGACCGACCACATCGGAAACGGCCACGCGGCTCAATCCGGTGCGTCGGCCGAGCTCGGCGCGCGAATACTGGTTGGTGGGGAACAACAACCTGAAGATAAGTTGGCGGTTCTTGCGGCGCACATCGGCGGGGGAAGCCTTGGCCGCATGGTCGTCGGTCGTTGTGTTGAGACCGAGATATGACATGTTTCCTCCTGCCTGATGGTGAGCGAGTGGACGGCGATTGTTGTTCCATACACAGCTTAGACGGTGAAGCGCAATTTCGTCGTTGAAACTGTTATGAAACTTCACTAATAAATTCCAGTGTACCTGTGTGAAGCGTCAGGAAACACCGTGAGTGTTCATAAGGTCCAAAATTGTTAGTATCATTAACAAATAGCGAATCACCAATCGGCGCTACGCCGAACGGTGGTTGGAACGCCGCGCGGCACCCGGACGTGACAAGGATGTTGCCATTATCCGCAAGACGGGCGGCGGTACAGCGACTCGCATCGGGCGGGCCGCACGGAACTGGAGGAAACCGATGCCGGAAATCATCATTGTCAAGAACGAAGCCGAGGCCGGCGAGATCTACGGCCGTTGCGTGGCGGACCTGATCAAAGCAAAGCCGGACGCCGTGCTGGGCCTGGCCACTGGCTCCAGCCCGCTGGCCGCCTATCAGGCGCTCGCCAAGATCGTCAAGGACGAGGCCATTGACGTTTCGGGCGTGCGTGGTTTCGCGCTTGACGAATACATCGGGCTGCCGCTGACCCATCCCGAGTCCTATCATGCGACCATCCATCGCACCGTGGTCGAACCGCTTGGCCTGGACCCGGCCAAGGTCCATGTGCCCGGCGACGTACTCAACGGCACTCCGCTCGAAGACGGCGACAAAGTCGCGCTGGCCGGCCCGGCCTATGATCGTGCCATCGAAGCCGCTGGCGGCATCGACGTGCAGATCCTCGGCATCGGCACCGACGGCCACGTCGGCTTCAACGAGCCCGGTTCCTCGTTGGCCTCCGGCACTCGCGTCAAGACCTTGGCCGAACAGACCCGCATCGACAACGCGCGCTTCTTCGACAACGACATCAACCAAGTGCCCACCCACTGCATCACGCAGGGTATTGGCACGATCATGAAGGCCCGTCACCTCGTGCTGCTGGCGTTCGGTGCCGGCAAGGCCGAAGCCATCGAGGAGACGGTGGAAGGCGGCGTGTCAGCGTTCTGCCCGGCTTCCGCGCTGCAGATGCACCCGCACGCCACGATTATCGTGGACGAGGAGGCCGCGTCCCGCCTGCGCCACAAGGACTACTACCGTTATGCCTACACCCACAAGCCGGCCTGGCAGGGCATCTGAGTTATCGTGTGCTGGCTCCCGCCAGCGGGAGCGCATGAGCGGTAAGGAGAACAACATGTCTGATAGGAACGAGATAGTCTCGCGCGTGACCGCGGCACTGGAGGGCAAGCCGGCTCCGGTGGCGATTCGTAACGCGCGCAAGGTGGATGCGCGCGGCGAACGGCGCGGATATTGGGTCGTCTCCGATGCCGCCGGCGTCATCGTGGCGGCCGGCACGGGGGAGGAGACCTTCGAGCACTACTGCCGCACGGTGGGGCTCGACCCGGCCGATCGCAACGCGGTCATCGACGCCGAAGGCCGTATTCTGACCCCCGGCTACGTGGACATCCACGCGCACGGCGCATGGGAGAAGAGCTTCGATGACGGGCCGGACGGCATCGACGTGGCGCGGGCCGGCCACGCCGTGCATGGCACCACGCGCCAGGTGCTCTCGCTGATCACCAACCCCGTGGACGTGATCTGCCGCAACATCCGCACCGTCCGCGCCACAATGGAGTCCGGCCGCCCCGACATCCTAGGCTGCCATCTGGAAGGCCCGTTCCTGGCCCTGGCCCGCAAGGGCGCACATGACCCGGAATGTCTCAAGGATCCGGTGCCTGACATCGTCGATAAGATGCTTGAGGCCTCCGGTGCCGACCCCGCCTCCGGCAAGCTTGGCTGCATCCGCCAGATCACCATCGCCCCCGAACTGCCCCACGGCATCTCCGCCATCCGCCAGTTCGCCGCTGCCGGCGTGGTGCCGGCCGTGGGCCACTGCGACGCCGACTACGAGACCGCCAAAGCCGGCTTCGACGCGGGCGCGGGCATCATGACCCACATGTTCAACGCGATGAACGGCCTGCATCACCGCGAACCCGGTCCGATTCCGGCCGCGGTGGAGGACCCGCGCGTCACCATCGAGCTCATCAACGACGGATTCCACGTGCAGGATCCGATGGTGAGCCTCTCCTTCCGGTTCGCGCCTCACCGCACGGCCTTCGTGACCGACGCGATGGCCGCCACCGACTGCCCGGACGGCGCCTACAAGTTGGGCGCGCTGGACGTGAACGTGGTCGGCGGGCATGCGCGCCTGGTCTCCAACGGCGCCATCGCCGGCTCCACTCTGCTGCTGGAGGTCGCCGTGCGCCGTGCGGTGTGCGAACTGGGCTTCAGCCCGGTGGACGCGGTCGAGGCGGCAACTCTGACGCCGGCCAAGGCGTTCGGCTTCGACCGGCCGAACCCGGTCACCGGGGCGCCGATCGGCCTCATCGCCCCCGGCTTCGCCGCCGATTTCAACCTTGCGGACCCGGCCGACTGGACGGTCGAACAGGTGTGGTGCGCGGGCCGCAAGCTCAAGTAGCAGTAGGCCGACCGGTTGACGAATGGAAGGCATTCGTCTACGAACATGGTCACATGGTGAGATGATAGTATATTTGTCTCACCATGTGACCGTTATTCACGTCGTAATACAAGAATCCGTAATACTGCTCGATACCGCATAAAACCGGCCTTGGTCGCCACAAGCGAAACATAAGTCGATGACTATGGAAACGCAGAGGTAACACATCCGCACCATAGTCAGGCGGTAATCCACGCCCGCAGTGATGACGTGGAAACAAGTTATGAGAGAGGATTCCTGTTGAATTCCAAGAAGATTCTGGCCGCCGCCGTCTCCGTGGCCGCCATCGCATCCCTGACCGCCTGCGGCGGTGTGAAGGATGACACCACCGCAGGTGCCGATTCCGGCAACGCCATCACCATCGGCACCACCGATAAGATCACCAGCCTGGACCCCGCCGGCTCCTACGACAACGGTTCATACGCCGTGCAGATCCAGGTGTTCCCGTTCCTGTACGCCCAGGACTACAACACCTCCGAACTGAGCCCGGACATCGCCGCCGATGACGGTACCTGGAACGATGACGGCACCGAATTCACCGTCAAGCTCAAGGACGGCCTGAAGTTTGCCAACGGCAACGACCTGACCGCTTCCGACGTCAAGTTCTCCTACGATCGCATCAAGAAGATCAACGACCCGAACGGCCCGAGCTCCCTGCTCGCCAACGTCGAATCCGTGACCGCCAAGGACGACACCACCGTGGTGTTCAAGGATTCCGTGCCCTTCGACGTGACCCTGAAGCAGGTCATGTCCAGCCCCGCCGGCCCGATCGTCGATGAGGATACCTTCGACGCCGACAAGCTCGCCGACGCCGACACCATCGTCTCCAAGAAGGCCTTCGCCGGCCCGTACACGCTGACAGCCTTCAAGATCAACGAGTCCGCCGCCTACGCCAAGAACGACTCCTACAAGGGTCTGACCCCGGCCAAGAACTCCGTCGTGCAGGTCAAGTACTTCGCCGACGCCTCCAACCTGAAGATGGCCGTCCAGCAGGGCCAGGTCGACGTGGCCTACCGCTCCCTGAGCCCGACCGACATCGAGGACCTGTCCAAGGACTCCAAGGTCAAGGTCGTCAAGGGCCCGGGCGGTGAGGAGCGCTTCATCGCCTTCAACTTCAAGATTCAGCCCTACGGCGAATCCCAGCCCGATGCCGACGCCAACAAGGCCAAGGCCGTGCGCCAGGCCGTCGCCAACCTCATCGACCGCGAAGAGCTCTCCACCAAGGTCTACAAGGGCACCTACACCCCGATGTACTCCTTCATCCCGGACGGCCTGGCCGGTCACGATGACACGCTGAAGTCCGCCTACGGCGACGGCAACGGCAAGCCGAGCACCGAGAAGGCCAAGAAGGTCCTCGCCGACGCCGGCGTCACCACCCCGGTCGACCTCAAGCTCCAGTACAACAACGACCACTACGGCTCCGTCTCCGCCGACGAGTACGCTGCCCTGAAGTCCCAGCTTGAGGCAGGCGGCCTGTTCAAGGTCGACATGCAGTCCACCGAATGGACCCAGTACAACAAGGATCGTGTGGTTACCGACGATTCCGACGGTGTGTAC
>ENA-OQCW01000186-OQCW01000186.1-human-gut-metagenome-genome-assembly--contig:-NODE-186-length-46739-cov-8.347550_pt1 | contig 46739 bp, 43 predicted proteins | sample MGYA00242767_ERZ504593 | MGnify/ENA primary metagenome ERZ504593 (study PRJEB26092, sample SAMD00036307) | human gut metagenome | host: Homo sapiens | study: EMG produced TPA metagenomics assembly of... | reverse complement strand
GAAACCGTCAACATTATGGAGAAAATCAGAAGAAAATCCCCACAGCGGATGAATATAGTTATCGGTATATGAAATGTATTCTTTAGCTGTTACAGGATCTAGAACATAATAATTTTCGGGATGTCTGTCAACCTCAGTATAAAGATCACTCGGCTTTTTGTCATATGAAACAGGAGTGATATGGAAGAAATATGATACACAGCTTGCCACACCTAATATCACAAGTACAATAACCGAAATAAGAACAGTTTTTCTGCTTTTATCTGTAATATTGCAGTATTCGTCTTTTCTGAGATGACCGAAATCAAACGAATACATTGTAAATGAAATAATCATCAGCAAAATACCGTACATTGTGTATGCCGAAGAATCCATTGCATAACGAACATACATACAAGCCGCAAATCCCACCGCAAAATACAAAGCAGGGAAGAAGGCAAATCTTTTTTTATGAACGGTAACAAAAACAACCATAACAGCAAGTATTACCGCAAAAGCAATAAGATATGAATCAAAATTTATAATATGTCCCCATGCATCTGAAAACAATGCACCCGCATTATCAAAGAAATTATACGGATTTTCCCGTTTTTGGATATCCGCAACCTTTTCAAGGGCAGCAGTATTCAGTCCGTTATTTTCATCATAATATCCGTCAACAAAAAGTTCATACTCATTTGCCGAATTTATTCCGACCGAATTAAGCTCCTCACAGTAATCGGAATAGTTTGGAAAAGCATTATCATCGGTCTTATCGGCAAGGACGCTGTATCTGTACAGCCCCGAAGTTTCTGCATTTGCATTATTGACCGAATATGAATAATATTCAAGACCGCAGCCGACAAGAACAATAAAGACAAATACAAGCACAAAAGGTCTGAAATACCAGAAGAATTTTCTGAACGGCAACTTGTACTTTCTTTTTGCAATCATATCACCGATGAAGAATGTAATAAAAAATGCAAGTCCCACAAAGAAATATTTGAAACATAAAAATGTTCCGAATATAACTTCAAGTACACCAATCCAAAACGGGAGAGAGTACCTTTTATTCCTGATTGCATTAAGTGCCATCAGAAACCCTGCCGTAAGCAGCAAAGCGGCGGTTTTACTGCTTAAAATGTTTGAATAATGGTCAAATGAAAACAAAATATTCAGCACAAGAGTGAATATGAAAGCCTTGTGCTTTCCGAATTTATCGGCAAAAACAAATGTAACAGAAGAAAAAGCGGCACAGGAGAGAAGAATTTGAAAAAGTACAAAACAGTTGAAATTCAAAAGAATGTACTGCAATGAACCGGTAATTGTCGCAAAAATGTAGTTAATATCATTATTGTAATAGTTATGATACTGACAGATATATAAAGAATTGTAAAAATCGTCAGCACTGTCATAGGAAAATGCAGTAACAACTATAATCAAAGCCATAATAACAATATTAATTGCCAAAGCAAAGAAGGTCTTGCTTTTTAGTGCGTTTAATATTTTATCTTTCATAATAACTCCTCTGCATTATCTTTCTTGTTTAAATATCACTTTCTTGATCTTCTTTCGTTAATCAAGAGCTGAAGATTCTTCTGTTCGTAAGTATTAAATTTAACATTCTTCTCAAATTCTTCGGGTGTATATTTGCCCTCATACCATGACTGCGAGTTAAAGTATGCATTAAGGCTTGCGTCCTTAAAGATTCTGCCTCGTCTTGCATAAATCTCATTAATTGCAAGCTGTAAGTCGTCATCACTCAAAGCGCTTACCTGTGCGTTGCTGAGATATGAAGAATCGCTGTTAGGAAAGATAAATCCGCCGTTATTATTAGTGTTTGTATTGCTTGATGACTGTGCATTTGAACTCTGTGAATTTGAATTGCCCGATGAGCTGTTCTGACTATTTGATGACTGCTGAGCCTGTGTTGCAGGAGCTTCTGTTTCTCTCTGAATCTGTCCGCTTGAGATAACAAGTTTAACAACTGTACCCGTACTTGCGCTTGTGTCACCTTCCGGAGTCTGAGAGATAATATATCCTTCCGGATAATCATAACTGTATTCATAGTCAGAAATTTCAACGGTAAAGCCAGCCTGTTCAAGAAGCTTCTTGCCGTAACTGTAACCGTAACCGACAACAGGAACAACATTGTTATATGAAGAAGATGTTGTAACCTGTTCTGTTGTAGCAGGAACTGTAGTAGGCATCGCCGTACTCGGCGCCTGTGTGGTTACTTCGGCAGATGTTGCAGCTTCGGCTGTAGTAGCTTTATTGTCAGTAGATGAATTTGACAAGCCGTTATAAACGCAGAAACCGATAAATCCGAGTGCGGCGGCAATTACAACGGCACAAAGAATAATGATAAATTTATTCTTCTTTTTCTTTACATTTTCTTTATTATCTTCTTCATCTGCATATCCGAATTCATTGTCATTATCTTCAAAGCTGTTATCGTCAAAGTCGTTTTTTTCTTCAATTTTTTTAGTATCGTCAGTTTTATTGTCAGTACGCTTAACAGACGGCTCGTCCTCAAAGAAATCACCGTAGTCCTTGCTTGATTCATTGCTTGTAAGAACATTTTTATGATCTGCACCGGAGTAATCGTCAAACACTTCAACGCTTGTAACAGGAGGAAGAACTTCCGGAGCTACTTCGCTGTTGCTTGAAACATCTTCAAATTCTTCAGCTTTTTTATCTGTAACAGTTTGTTCTTTCTTGTCATCTTCACTTGATACGGAACTGATATCTTCAAATTCAGGCTGTTTTTCTTCTGATACTTCGTCAGTTTTAACCTCGGAATTTTCAGGCTCATCAACTGCGTCTGTAACATCAACAACCTCAAATCCGCCGTTTCCATCAGCATCAGACTCACTGACTTCATCTGAATCTAAAGGAGCATTACCGTCAACAGGCAAGGATTCCTCACCGGCTAAAACTTCGGCAATGCCAAGCTGTTCGGCGCCTTTAAATTCATTATCAAGAACAGCGTCCTCAACTGTCTGAACCTCATCCTTATCGTCAAAATTATCCTGCGGTTCAGTCGGCTCTGTATCCTCAAATTCATCATAATCATATTCTTCAAATACATTTCCGTCAAAATCCGTGTTTTCGGAAACAACAACATCGGGATTCGGAACAGGGGAGGATGTACCTATTTCAGTCTTAATAGATGTAAGAGCATTTTTAATGTTGCCTGCATTCTTCCAGCGGTTTGCATTATTCGGCTGACATGCAATTACAATAACACTCTTGAGTTTTTCGTCACCCTCAGACGGTGCGGTAACAGCCTTGCCAGAGAATCTTTCTTCACAGGCATTCTTTCTGTCGCATGAATCACTTTCAAACGGAATTTTACCGCCGTTGCACATTGCATACATAATTATTCCGACAGAATAAATGTCGGTTGTATAGTCAACATTTTCCTGCTTGTAAACCTCAGGTGCAACAAATGAGGTATCCGTAATCTTGCCTTCAAAATCTGTAAATCTACCGATTTTATACCTTCCGTCAGCGGTTACAAAAATATTCTTTGGCGAAATATTACCGTGAAAAATATTCTTTGCTTCCAAAGTTTCAAGCATTTCACTCACCTGAATACCAAAATCAACAACTTCATCCTCAGCGAAAGTTTTGGTTTTCATAAGTTCTTCAAGACTTGTGAGTTCTTCTGTAAATATGTACAAATCACAGGTTTTTTTGTTCTGATTATCCTGAACATAAACATCCAGATAGTTTGAAACACCGTCAAGCTCCTTAACCGATTCAATAAAATCAGCCTCTTCGGTGAAATACTCGGCATGTTCATCGGTATAATTGCTTTTGCCGACAAATGCGTGTCTGAGAATCGCATTTTGAGCAGTATTTTTATCAATCTTTCTTGATACCTTGTAAACTTCACAGCCGTTGTCTTCCCCAACAAATGAAGTAACCTTCCAATCCCTTAAATCTGCCGGCAATTTAATCGTTTTTGCCATACTAACACTCCTTAAATATTTCCTTATTTTTCATATTATATCTAAATCAAGGTCATTAACCCTCACTATCTTATTCTCCGGATTATTGTACCATATTACGAGCTGTTTTACCATAGATATTTCAATTTTTTAAAAAATAATTCTAATTTGTAATTAAATCTGACATAAAAACAGCAGTCCGCCTAAACGAACTGCCGAAAACATAATTTCAGTGAAATATCTTACTCGATCTTATCTGATTTTTATTTTTTCCTTTTTGTTGACTCCGATAATTCCGCCTATTCCTCCTCCCAAAACAGATGACATCAGTTTTAGCAGGGTTAGTATCGTTATAGGCTCACCGTTAAAAATCAATGCAATAGAGGTTATGACAAGAAAAATAAAAAATCCTGTCAGCGAACCTACCGCAAGACCTGCACTTCCTGTAATTCTTGATGATATTATTCCCGACATCAGCGTTGCAACACCGACCATGCCGACCGTGCAGTAATCAAGTATATCTGCTGAAATTACTCCCGATGACATCATCACGGCTGCAAGCAAACACATCAAAATTACCAGTATGAGTATTCCGCATACTGATGAAAACAAAACAGCCTTTGCAAGTAGTTTTTTATCAGACATAAAACAACCCCCGAATATATTCTGTTACAAATATATTCGGGGGAAAGAACATTCATTCAAAAAGTTATTCTTTTGTAGCTTTAGTTTCGTCAGAATCTTTCTTCTTGCCAAAACCGAAGAAGCCTTTCTTTTCAGGCTGACCTGCCTGCTGTGGCTGTTCCTTAACTGTGTCAACAGTAGAAATACACCACTTTTTAAACTTCATCTTAACTCTGTCGGAGCCTGTTTCAATGATGATAGCGTCCTCGTCGTCCTTAATGGCAACTACTCTGCCCATAATTCCGCCGATTGTTGTAATTTCATCACCGATCTCAAGAGAGTTACGAAGCTGAGCTTCTTCTTTTTTCTTCTTTGAGTTAGGTCTGATGAGGAAGAAATAGAGAGCTGCAAAAATAGCAACATAGAAGAGAATCATAAAAATCATACTTGACTGATTTCCGCCGCTTGCACTTGCTTCTGCAACTACAGGTAAAAAGTTTGTCATTTTCGTCATTCCTTTCATACAATGTATTGATTATATCAGTTTTAATCACATCTTGCAAGTATTTTTTCTGTTTTGAAAAAATATTAGATACGCACGCCTAAAATGTTGCGATATTTCTCGTAAAATTCCATATATGTGCCGTTATCAAGCTGAGTTCTGATAACTTCCATAAGATTATTGTAAAAATAGAGGTTGTGCAAAACAGCAAGTCGCATTCCGAGCATCTCACCGCTCTTGAGAAGATGTCTTATGTATGCCCTTGAAAAGTTTCGGCAAACAGGGCAGTCACAATGCTCGTCAATCGGAGATTCATCTGTTTCATATTTTGCATTATTGATGTTACGCACTCCGTCCCAAGTGAAGAGCTGACCGTGTCTTGCGTTTCTGCTCGGCATAACACAGTCAAAAAGATCAACGCCTCTTGCAACACTTTCAAGAATATTCACGGGAGTTCCGACTCCCATAAGATATCTGATTTTATCTTTCGGAGCAAACGGCTCAACCTCTTCAATGATATGGTACATCGTTTCTGCAGGCTCACCCACGGCAAGACCTCCGATTGCATAGCCGTCAAGATTAAGCTCTGCAATTTCTTTCATATGATTGATGCGCAAATCGTCATAGATACCGCCCTGATTTATGCCGAACAGCATCTGGTTTTTATTTATGGTATCATCAAGACTGTTGAGCCTTTTCATCTCTGTAACGCATCTTTTAAGCCATCTTGTGGTTCTTTCAACGCTGTTTTTTGTATATTCATATGGAGAAGGGTTTTCAACGCATTCGTCAAATGCCATCGCAATTGTAGATGCAAGATTTGACTGGATTCTCATACTCTCCTCAGGTCCCATAAAAATTTTGCGGCCGTCAATGTGAGAATTGAAGTAAACGCCTTCTTCTTTAATATTTCTCAACTTTGCAAGAGAGAACACCTGAAATCCGCCGCTGTCGGTAAGGATAGGACCGTCCCACCTTGTAAATTTGTGAAGTCCGCCCATTTGCTTAACCTTTTCATCACCCGGACGAAGATGCAGATGATAGGTGTTGCAAAGCTGAACCTGACATTTTATATTCTTTAAATCAAGCGCAGAAACAGCACCCTTGATTGCACCGCATGTTGCAACATTCATAAAGGCAGGAGTCTGAACCGTACCGTGAACCGTAACGAATTCGCCCCGTCTTGCGCTGCCTTCCTTTTTAATTACCTTAAACATAAATCCGTAAAATCCTCCTATGATATGAACATAGCGTCGCCGAAAGAGAAGAATCTGTACTTTTCCTTTACAGCTTCTTTGTATGCATTCATAATAAAATCATATCCCGCAAAAGCGGATACAAGCATAATGAGTGTACTTTCGGGAAGATGAAAGTTAGTAATAAGTCCGTCCAGCACCTTAAATTCAAATCCTGGATAAATAAAAATATCCGTAAATCCCTCACAGGGCTTGATTTCTCCGTACATTGCCGCAACACTTTCAAGCGTTCTGCAGGATGTTGTGCCGACTGCAATAACCCGTCCGCCGTTTTTCTTAGTTTCATTTATGAGCTTTGCGGTTTCTTCGGGGACTTCATAATGCTCGCTGTGCATTTTATGCTTTGTAACATCGTCAACCTTAACCGGTCTGAATGTACCGAGTCCCACATGAAGTGTAACATACGCAATCTTTACACCTTTAGCCTTGATTCTGTCCATAAGCTCGGTTGTAAAGTGAAGCCCTGCCGTCGGAGCTGCCGCAGAACCGAGTTCATGGCTGTAAACCGTCTGATAGCGTTCCTTGTCTTTAAGCTCGGCAGTAATATAAGGGGGAAGAGGCATTTGACCGATTTTGTCAAGAGCGGTAAAGAAATTCTCTTCGCAATCAAAATCAACTATTCTATTGCCGTCATCCTTAACTTCAACAACAGTTGCACGCAAAATGCCGTTGCCGAATGAAAATTTTGTGCCGACTTTTGCTTTTTTACCCGGTTTGCAAAGTGTTTCCCAACGGTTGTTAGCAACCTGCTTCAAAAGCAGAAATTCAACTTTTGCACCTGTTTCGTCTTTGATACCGTAAATTCTTGCAGGCAAAACTCTTGAATCGTTGGCAACAAGAAGGTCACCCTCGTTAAGATAATCAATAATGTCATAAAAATGTTTATGCTCCAGAGTTTGTTTTTCTCTGTCAAGCACAAGCAATCTTGAACTGTCCCTCGGTTCAAGCGGAGTCTGTGCGATAAGCTCTTTAGGCAAATCGTAATAAAAATCACTAGTCTTCATTTTATTTCCTTTCAAGAACTAAAATTGCTTTTTAAAAGCTGTTCTGTCAAAAATCTTTGTAAAACACAAGTATTTGTCCTGTAAAATTCTCAAAATAATTGACATTACCCTTTTAAAATGATATATTATCTTATTATGAGCAGTTTGCATAATCGACAAACAGTCGTGTTTTCAGACATCTCTTCATATAATATAATATTTGTTTGAATAAGGCAACCGCTTTTTTAAAATTTGTTTAATTCGGAGGAATTATTATGAAAAAGTATAAAGTCGGTATTATCGGCGCTACCGGTATGGTAGGTCAGCGTTTTACACTTCTTCTTGAGAATCACCCGTGGTTTGAGGTTACTGTTCTTGCCGCAAGTAAGAGAAGTGCAGGCAAAACATACGGTGAAACAGTTGAAGGCAGATGGCATATGACTGCTCCTCTTCCTGAGAAGTACAAGGATATGGTTATCGTTGACGCTGAAAATGTTGAAGAGGTTGCATCACAGGTTGATTTCTGTTTCTGCGCAGTTAATATGAAGAAGGATGAAATCCGTGATCTCGAAGACAGATATGCAAAGGCTGAATGTCCTATCGTATCAAACAACAGCGCTCATCGTTTTACAGATGATGTTCCTATGGTTATTCCTGAAATTAACGCCGATCACATTAAGATTATTGACGCTCAGAGAAAGCGTCTCGGCACAAAAAGAGGCTTTGTTGCAGTTAAGTCCAATTGCTCACTTCAGAGCTATGTTCCTGCAATTCATCCTTTAAAGGCACTCGGCGTTGACAAGGTTCTTGCCTGCACATATCAGGCAATTTCAGGCGCAGGCAAAACATTTAAGACATGGCCTGAAATGGTAGATAATGTTATTCCTTACATCGGCGGTGAGGAAGAGAAGTCAGAGCAGGAGCCGCTTAAAATCTGGGGTAAGATTGAAGGCGACAAGATTGTTAAAACCGATGATATTTCAATCACATCACAGTGCATCCGTGTTCCCGTATCAGACGGTCACACAGCAGCTGTATTTATGTCATTTAAGGACGGTGTAAAGAAACCTACTGTCGAAGAAATTATTGACATTTGGTCAAACTACAGCGGCAGAGCACAGGAGCTTGATCTTCCGAGTGCGCCAAAGCATTTTCTTCACTACTTCACAGAACCCGACCGTCCGCAGATTAAATCTGAAAGAAATCTTGAAAACGGTATGGCAGTATCGGTTGGCAGATTAAGACCTGATACTCAATATGATTACAAGTTCGTTTGTATGTCACACAACACATTAAGAGGCGCAGCAGGCGGTGCAGTTCTTCTTGCAGAGCTCCTTTGTGCTGAGGGCTACATGGACTGATTACTTACGGAGGTAAATTATGTCTAACCACATTTTTACAGGCTCAGGTGTTGCACTTATCACTCCTATGAAGTCTGACGGAAGCGTAAACTACGATGTTCTCGGCGATCTCGTAGAATTTCATGTTCAAAACGGTACCGATGCAATTATTGTATGCGGTACAACAGGTGAGGCTGCAACTCTTTCGGAAAAAGAGCATTGCGAAACAATTTCTTTCGTTGCAGAAAAGACAAACGGCAGAATTCCTGTTATTGCAGGTACAGGCAGTAACGATACCTCAACAGCCGTTATGCTTTCAAAATCTGCCGCAAGCACAGGCGTTGACGCACTTCTCTGCGTAACTCCTTACTACAATAAAACATCTCAGCAGGGTCTTGTAAGACACTTCAACGTTGTTGCAGATTCGGTTGATATTCCGATTATTCTTTACAATGTTCCTTCAAGAACCGGCTGTAACATCAAGCCAAAGACTTATCAGGAACTTTGCAAGCATCCTAACATCGTTGCCGCAAAAGAGGCAAGCGGCGACATCTCTCAGGTTGCTCTCATCCGTTCACTTTGCGGTGACAATCTTGATATCTACTCAGGTAACGATGACCAGACTGTTCCTTTCATGTCACTCGGTGCTCTCGGTGTTATCTCTGTATTCGCAAACATCTGCCCCAAGGAAATGCATGACATCTGTCAGCTTTGTCTTGACAATGACTTTGCAGAGGCACAGAAGCTTAACTTCCACTATCTTGAGCTTATGCATATACTCTTCAGCGATGTTAACCCGATCCCAGTAAAGACTGCCATGAACCTCTTCGGCTATGAAGCAGGCGAATGCAGACTTCCGCTCGTACCCATGAGCGTTCAGGGTTACCATGACCTCAAGGATTGCATGGAGAAGTATGACCTTTTAAGCAAGAAGGTTAAATAATCAACCTTTGATTCGTTTAAAATTCAAGAAGTTTAAGGGGAATAAAAATGGTAAATACAGCAATAGTCGGTTGTAACGGTAAAATGGGCTGCTTTGTGGCACAGGCTGTTCAGAGCCGTGAGGATTGCAATGTTTTGTTCGGTGTTGACGCATTCGGTGAAAGTAATTATGATTTTGATGTTTTCAAGACTTTTGACGAGGCAACCGAAACACCTGATGTAATCATTGATTTTTCAAATCCTGCAGCTCTTGACGGTATGCTTTCGTATGCAGTTGATAACAAAGTACCTTGTGTTATCTGCACAACAGGCTTTTCTAAAGATCAGATTGCAAAAATCGAAGATGCGGCAAAGACAATTCCTGTTTTCTATTCAGGTAATATGTCACTCGGCATCAATCTTCTTATTGAGCTTTCAAAAGAGGCTGCAAAAATTCTCGGAAACCAGTTCGATATTGAGATCGTTGAAAAGCATCATAATCTCAAGCTCGACGCTCCGAGCGGAACAGCTCTTATGATTGCAGACGGAATTTCGGAACAGCTTGACGAAGATCCGCAGTATGTCTATGACAGACACAGCTACCGCAGAAAGCGTTCAAAGAACGAAATCGGTATTCATTCCGTAAGAGGCGGCACAATTGTAGGCGAACACGAAGTTATCTTTGCAGGTCACGATGAGGTTGTAACAATCTCTCATCAGGCTCAGTCAAAAGAAGTTTTCGCTGTCGGTGCTGTTAATGCGGCAGTATTTCTTAAAGATCAGAAAGCAGGTATGTACAACATGGGCGACCTTCTTTCTGAAAAAATGAACTAAAAAAATAACACCTTTAAGCACGGCATAAAAGCCGTGCTTTCTTTTATGTCCAAACTTTGCCTACTTTCATAATATGTAGTGTGATATATTGTTTTGAGATGTCACAAAGATTTAACAAAGGGTGGAAGTTATGGAAAATAATTTAATAATATTCGGCTCGGTAACTCTTGCCATGAAGAGCCGTAACCTACTTTTAAAAAACAATATTAAATCAGGGCTTGTAAGAACTCCTATACACCTCAATCGAAAATCATGCGGATACAGCCTTTATGTCCCGGGAAATTTTGAAAGGGCATTGGAAATTATCAGGAGTAACGGTATTGCTGTCAAAGGAACAGCCGCTGTTGATACCTTATGATATATTTTGACAACGGTGCAACCACCTTTCCGAAACCCTTATCCGTAAGAAAAGCGATTAACGAAGCTATGTCCGACTACGGAGCAAATCCGGGAAGAAGCGGTCACAAAATGTCGGTGAAATCATCTGAAATAATGTATTCCTGCCGAGATAATGCCGCAAAACTTTTTGGATCGAAAAATCCCGAAAATATAATATTCACACTTAACTGCACAACGGCTTTGAACACAGTTATTAAAGGCATATTAAAACAGGGTGACCATGCCGTAATTTCATCACTTGAGCATAATGCTGTCGTCAGACCGCTTGAAACACTCAAGAAAAATAAGATTGAATACTCTGTTGCCGAATGTGTCCCTTATGATGATGAGCAAACAATCGAGAATTTCAGAAAACAATTCAAATCTAACACAAAACTTGTAATCTGTACCCATGCTTCAAATGTATTCGGCATCAAACTTCCGATAGAAAGAATAGGCGCTCTTTGCAGATTAAACGGCATCCTTTTTTGTATAGATGCCGCACAAAGTGCAGGAACAGCAGATATAAACCTTTCTGACAGTTGTATTGATTTTCTCTGCACCGCAGGTCACAAAGGGCTTTACGGACCAATGGGAACAGGCTTGCTTATTATAAACAGCGAAACAACTCCGGACAGTCTTATTCAGGGAGGAACGGGAAGTGATTCCGCAAACCTCAATCAGCCTGAAATTCTCCCCGATAAGTACGAAAGCGGAACGCCGAATCTTCCGGGAATAGCAGGGCTTAATGCAGGAATAAAGTTTGTCCTGAACAAAAAAACAGACAGAATATATAATTCCGAGTTAAGTCTTGCACAAATGCTTTACAAAAGGCTTGAAAAAGCGGAAAATGTAATATTATACACCAAAATGCCTGAGAAAAGTCACAGCGTTCCTGTAATTTCCTTTAATATCAAAAATACCGAAAGCGAAACGGTTGCAAAAATTCTTAATGACAGCTACAACATTGCCGTAAGAGCAGGACTCCATTGTGCGCCCCTTGCACACAAAAGCTTCGGCACTCAGGATACAGGAACCGTAAGAGCTGTTGTATCGGCATTTACAACAAAAAATGATGTTGTATATTTTGCAAATGCCGTAAGTCGTATTTCTAAGAACAACAAACAGAAAAAAACAATTTAAAAAGGTTGCAATTAATAACAAAAGTATGTTAGAATAATAACAAGGAATTTAAAAATAAAGGAAGGGGAAAGCAGATTGGAAATATTTAACAGCATTCTTTCCATTATCAAGACTATACAGCTAAGAGATATTGTCGATATTCTTGCAATTGCACTGTTGATTTTCGGACTGTTCAAGCTTATTCAGGAAACAAGAGCAGTTCAGCTTCTCAAAGGTGTAATTATGCTCCTTATAGTGTATTTTCTTTCGTCTCTGTTTGGTCTTGTTATGCTTTCATCCCTGTTGCGAACATTTTTCGAGGCAGCAGTTGTTGTTATTGCTATCATCTTTCAGCCGGAAATCAGAAAGGCTCTTGAACAGATGGGACGCAACAACACCTATAAAAAATATATAAAAATATTTACTAAGCACCACAAAGGTGATGAATGGAAAAAGGCTGTAGAAAAGTCAATCGTAGATGCGGCTGACACAGCAGTCCTTTTCTCTCGTTCAAAAACAGGTGCTTTGCTTGTGTTTGAAAGAGAAACCATGCTTTCCGATATAGCCGCTACAGGCACAATTATTGATGCCGAAACATCAGTAGCTCTGTTCGGCAATATATTTTTTAACAAAGCACCATTGCATGACGGTGCAAGCATTATCCGTGACGGAAAACTTTTTGCAGCAGGATGTATTTTACCGCTCACATCAAACCGTAATGTAGATATCAATCTCGGCACACGACACAGAGCAGGACTCGGTATCAGTGAACAAAGTGACGCTGTTGTCCTTATAGTAAGTGAAGAAACAGGTGTAATTTCTCTTGCGGTAAACGGTATTTTGCTCCGTGAGTTTACAAGAGAAGAACTAATCAAAAAGCTTGAACAGTTTCTCATCTATGATCGTGGCTATGACGATGATGAACCGCCGAAAAAGTTTTTTCAGAAGAACCCGAAAAGTTCAAAAAGAGAGAAGGCTGAAAAATGAAAAAGAAAAAACTCTCTCTCAACAAATTGTTTCAGAATAATAAATTTCTGATTATACTCGCCCTTGTAATCTCAACAATAACATGGGTTTATATGAGTATGGGTACAACAAATGATACAACCGTAACAATAAGCAATATTCCCATTCAGATTGAATTGCCTGACCAGCTTGATAACAACGGGTTGCAGGTATTCCGTGATGCGGAGCAGACTGCCACGGTAACCGTAACAGGCAGCAGAGCCGTTCTCGGTTCTATCGGAACGAAGGATATTACTGTCACGGGTGCTACAAACGGAATTGACTCGGCAGGAACTTATCAGCTTTCGCTTTCAGCCGTAAAAGCCAACCCGAGTGCCAACTTTCAGATTATCTCAACCGTTACGCCTTCAAATGTCAATGTAATTGTTGATTATCAGCGTGAAACAAGTTTCCCGATTCAGGAAAATGTTGTTTACAAGGTTGCCGACGGATACTATGCGTCAACTTCCCTTGCATCAAAGAATATCACAATCTCAGGTCCTCAAACAGAGATTGCCAAAATCGCAAAGGTTTCGGCATCAGCCGAACTTGACAGTATACTAAATGAGCCGACCTCAACGACCGCAAATATTGTGCTTTATGATAAAACAGGAAATAAAATCTCCACCGAGCTTCTTACAATGGAGTTTACGGATGTTGAGGCTACAATTTCCGTTCTCCCCGAAAAGACGGTAAATGTAATTCCTGAGTTTATTAACAAACCCAAAGGTCTTGATTTAAACGATGATATGCTTACGGTTGAGCCTTCAAAGATTCTGCTTGCAGGTCCAAAAGAAGTGCTTGACAAGACTGACAGCGTAAAGCTTGAGTCAATTGATTTTGCTACACTTTCAAACAAGCGTTATGAGTACGATACGCAGGGAATAAACATCCCGAGTGACTGCAAAAATATCAGTAACTCAACCTCAGCAAAGCTTGTACTTGACCTCAGCGGTCTGTCCAAAAAAACCTTTACCGTAGATTCATTCAAAGTAAGCGGTCTTTCTTCAAAATACAAAGCCGATGTAACACAGACAAGTATGAATGTTACCGTAATTGGCAGTGAAAAGGAACTTAAAAGCCTTAAAAGCTCAGATATTGAAGGTGTAATTGACACCTCGGATCAGAGCGGAACAGTGGGCTCGGTTCAGATGCCTGTTACTTTCAAACTCAGCGGTACTGACACCTGTTGGGTAAGCGGAAGCTACAAGGCAAATATCACAATCAGCGAAAAATAACCCATAAAAACCGCAGACATCAAAATGCCTGCGGTTTAGTTTATTTGTATTAAATTACATTCTGATTCGATTTGAACTGCCTCGCCTTACAAAAGCTTTGTTCATATCGTCAGTATTGTGATATCTCACACTCTGTACAAGGGCAAGACTAATGAGCGTACTCAAAGCCGAAGTACCTCCCGAACTGAATAGGGGAAGGGTTATTCCGACTACGGGAAGAAATCCAAGCACCATTCCTATATTTACAATTGTTTGCGATGCTATCATTGAAAACACACCGTAGCAGATATACTTGCCTTCAAATTCACTTGAATTTTTTGCATTCAAAATCACTTTTAATATAATAAAAAACAAAATCAGCAAAAGCGTCATGCATCCGACAAATCCGAGTTCCTCTCCTGCAACGGTAAAGATAAAATCGTTTTCCTGTTCGGGGACGATTGAATGTTCAACACGCTGACCGTTAAAAAGTCCGCTTCCGAAAGCTTCGCCGCTTGCAATTGAAACCTTACCCTGATACTGTTGCCAACCGTAATTTGTCAGTGCATTCCCGTCAAGGTCAAACAAAGCAAGAACCCTGTTGCGATGTTCTTCATTCATAAACACATTCCATATAATCGGAATTGCACACACAAGCAATCCTCCGAAAATGACAAAATATCTCAGTTGAACTCCTGCCGCAAATGTCATAACCAAAAACATAAGCGCGAATATAAGAACTGTACCGTCATCACCCTGAATATGAATAATTGCCATTGGTATCATTGCATGAAGTGCCAGGAAAAGTACTCCCGAAAACTTTTCAATCATTTTCTTTTCTCTCAGCCACGACAAATGCTTTGAAAAAGTTATGATAAAACAGATTTTTATAAACTCAGACGGCTGAATTGAAAATCCGCCCGGAAGATTAATCCATGCCGTATCATCTGTTCCGCTAACCTGAACTCCGAACACAAACACAAGTCCGGCAAGAACAATTCCCACTATTGCGGCAATGTACCATTTTCGTATAAGAAATCTGTAATCGGCAATTGATATAAACACCGATGCCGCAAGACCGACAGACACAGCTATAATCTGAGTTCTTAGATAACTGTATTCGCCCGACCGTTGCATACTCGCAATCAAAAGAAAACTGTACGCAACAGCGGTCAAGGTCAACAGCCACAACACTGCGTCACACTGTCTGAAATATTCATAAATATTTGTAATAACTTTTTTCACCCAAAACAACCTTTGAAATTAATTTTACTCTATAATTATATTAAATTACGCTCTCAATATCAAGTATAATTTCAATACAGAATAATACAAGTTTCGCATTTTGTTATAATAATAAAAACATGAATTTGATTCGGAGGTATATTATGTTATCTGATATCGAAATTGCTCAGAGTGCAGAATTAAAGCCTATTGCAGAAATTGCAAATCAGCTTGGGATTTCTGCTGATGAGCTTGAGTTTTACGGAAAGTACAAAGCAAAACTTTCTGATGAACTTGCAGACCGTGTAAAGGACAATCCTGACGGAAAGCTCATCCTCGTAACAGCAATCAACCCAACACCGGCAGGCGAGGGCAAAACCACCACTTCTGCAGGTCTTGGTCAGGCAATGGCTAAAATCGGTAAAAAGGCAATCATCGCACTCCGTGAACCGTCGCTCGGTCCTGTATTCGGAATTAAAGGCGGTGCAGCAGGCGGCGGTTATGCACAGGTTCTTCCGATGGAGGACATTAACCTTCATTTCACCGGTGATATGCACGCAATTACAGCAGCCAACAACCTTTGTTGCGCAATGCTTGACAACCACATTCAGCAGGGCAACACACTCGGCATTGATCCAAGAAGAATTCTCTTCAAGCGTTGTCTTGATATGAATGACCGTGCATTAAGAAATATCACAATCGGTCTTGGCGGTAAGGTGAACGGTGTTCCGAGGGAAGATCACTTCATCATTACAGTTGCATCGGAAGTTATGGCAATTCTCTGTCTTGCAAATGATATCTCCGACCTCAAAGAAAGACTCGGCAACATTCTTGTTGCATACACATACAGCGGTGAACCCGTTTATGCCAAAGATTTGAAAGCAGAGGGAGCAATGACTGCACTTCTCAAGGATGCAATCAAACCTAACCTTGTTCAGACGCTTGAGGGTACTCCTGCAATTATGCACGGCGGACCTTTTGCAAATATCGCTCACGGCTGTAACAGCATAAGAGCAACAAAGCTTGCATTAAAGCTTGCCGATTACTGCATTACAGAAGCTGGTTTCGGCTCGGATCTCGGTGCTGAGAAGTTTCTTGACATCAAGTGCAGATATGCCGGCATTGCTCCGTCGGCAATTGTAATCGTGGCAACATGCCGTGCATTAAAATACAACGGCGGCGTTCCAAAGTCAGAGGTTTCAAATGAAAACATTGAGGCTCTCAAAAAAGGCATTGTAAATCTCGGTGTTCACATTGACAATATGAGAAAGTACAATGTTCCCGTAGTTGTAGCGATTAATCAGTTCGGTACAGATACAGATGAAGAACTCAAATATATTGAAGAATATTGTATTTCAAAGGGTGCAGACTTTGCCCTTTCAAATGTATTCGGAAAAGGCGGAGAAGGCGGCGTAGAGCTTGCAAATAAGGTAGTAGAGGCTTGTGAAAAGCCGTCTGCATTTAAACCGCTCTATTCACTCGACCTCACACTCAAGGAAAAAGTTGAAAAGATTGCAAAGGAAATCTACGGTGCGTCAAAGGTAAACTACACTACAGCCGCAGAAAAAGCGATCAAGGAAGTTGCGGCACTCGGCGGAGACAAACTTCCTATATGTGTAGCAAAAACACAGTATTCGCTTTCAGATGATCCTACAAAGCTCGGTGCTCCAAAGGATTTTGAAATCACAGTAAGAGATGTAACAATTTCAAACGGTGCAGGTTTTGCAGTAATTTATACAGGCAATATTATGACAATGCCGGGACTCCCGAAAGTTCCTGCCGCAGAAAAAATTAATATTGATGAAAACGGCAAAATCAGCGGACTTTTCTGATATGGTTAAATTGATTTCTCACAGCGCCGATGAAACTGAGCAAATCGGCGAAAAAATTGCAAAAAAGCTCCACGGCTCAGAGGTAATAGCCCTTTTCGGCGGACTCGGTATGGGCAAAACCGCCTTTACAAGAGGACTGGCAAGAGCCCTCGGTGTTGATGACGGTGTGTCAAGCCCTACTTTCGCCCTTGTAAACGAATACAGCGGAAAGTACAATATCTATCATTTTGATATGTACAGAGTTAATTCATGGGATGATTTGTACTCAACGGGATTTTTTGACTACATTGACAACGGCATTCTCGTAATTGAGTGGAGTGAAAATATAGAAGGAGCACTTCCCGAAAATGCAATCAGAATAACGATTGAAAAAGGGGAGAGCGATGACGAAAGAATCTTTGAAATTGAAGGTGTTGAAATTTGAAAATTCTGTCTGTTGACACATCTGCAACAGCTGCATCTGTTGCACTTTCAGAAGAGGGCAAGCTGATCGGTGAAACTTTCATAAACACAAGTCTTACCCACAGCCAGACGCTCATCCCTATGATTGAACAGCTTTTGAACAATACAAAAACGGAAATATCCGATATTGATGCAATTGCAGTCAACGCAGGTCCGGGTTCATTCACGGGAGTAAGAATCGGTGTTGCGGCAGTAAAAGGTCTTGCTTTTGCAAATAATATACCGTGTGTTTCGGTTTCAACACTTGAGAGTATGGCTTATAATTTCCTTTCAACCGACTGTATTGTATGTGCCGTAATGGACGCACGCTGTTCACAGGTATACAATGCACTGTTTGAAATTAAAAACGGAGTTGTTACCCGACTTTGTGATGACAGAGCATTATCGCTTGATGACTTAAAAAACGAACTGCTGTCTGTTGACGGAAGAATCATCATAGCAGGTGACGGTACCGATATTACCTGTAAATACATCGGTAATGAAATTAAAAATGCAGAGTCTGCTCCCGTAAATCTTAAATATCAGAGAGCGTCTTCAACTGCACTTGTTGCTTTTGAAATGATTAATAACGGACAAACCGTTTCAGCACAAAAGCTTATGCCGGTATATCTCCGCTTGCCTCAGGCACAGCGTGAGCTTAATAAAAAACTTGGAGGTAGAACAAAATGATAGCACTCGGATGCGACCACGGCGGATATAACCTTATCTGCGCAATCAAAAAATATCTGGATGAAAAAGGACTTGAATACAAAGAGTACGGCACTTTCAGCGAGGAAAGCGTTGATTATCCGGTTTATGCCTACAAGGTAGCAACTGCAATTACTTCCGGCGAATGCTCAACAGGCATTCTCTGTTGCGGTACAGGCATCGGTATCTCAATTGCCGCAAACAAGGTAAAGGGAATCAGAGCCGCAGTTGTTTCAAACGAATTTTGTGCTGAAATGACTCGCAGACACAATAACGCAAATATTCTTTGTATGGGTGGCAGAGTTACAAGCGAAGAAGATGCTGTTAAATTTGCTGATATCTTCCTTAATACACCTTATGAAGGCGGCAGACACGAAAACCGTGTGTCAATGATTACAGACATTGAAAACGGTACTTTTAAAGCATAAACAAATTAAAAATAAGATTAAAACGCTCTTTTTATTAAGGGCGTTTTTCTTTTTGAAACTTAGATTTCTTGTTTGTAATATTTTGTAATTGTTATTTCTGATATAGAACCATTTTATAAATATTAATTCTATTCAGGAAATTAAGGAAAATCATTCTTTCTCAGTCGGAATTATGCATTGTGCTAATTGTATAATATTATTAAAAGCATCCCTATTTATAAGTGCATTATAACTACTATATTTCAATTTGTAACCAAATCATTTGATATTTGATTTTTAATTTAATTCTATACACTATACTAATTCTCCTTTTTAGTATTATAATAACATCACAATGTTTTTAAAGAATTTTAAAAAAGAATTAAAACGATTTGGGAGAGAGTAAAAATGAGATTAAGAAAACAGGAACTTGGAGACAGAAACCTCGTAGGAAGCAGGGTTGAGGCTGTAAGAAAGCAGAAAGGTATGAAGCAAAAGGAGCTTCTTGCCCAATTACAGGTTAACGGCGTCGATATGAATGCATCAGGACTTTCAAAGCTTGAAGGTCAGATTCGTTTCGTGACAGATGTTGAGCTTGTTGCACTTGCCGATATTCTTGAAGTGTCTGTTGACTACCTTCTCGGAAGAGAAAACTGATTGTTTTTAACCGAATCTTTAAATTGCACCGTAGATTTTTTCTGCGGTGCTTTTATTTTTTGCTGATAAATGTTGACAAGCGAGTATTTTAATTATATAATCATAACAGCGTTACATAACAATGTTATGAATTAGAGGTGACTACTGTGACTGAAAACAAGGCAGCTTACACAATTTCATTCGAAACTCTTACGCCAAAACTTTTTGAAAGTTTGTACAGGTCGGTAGGTTGGGAGTCGCCTTGCATTGACCAAATCGAAACCGCCTTAAATAATTCATATGCAAAATTTGTTGCATATGACGGTGACAAACCTGTCGGAATGGTTAGAATTATCGGCGACGGCGGTATGTCATTCTATATAAAAGACTATGACGTTATTCCAGAATATCAGAGTAAGGGTGTAGGAAAAGCGTTAATGCAATTTCTTGAAGATTACATACGCAATTCTATGCCTAAAAATTGGGCAGTAAGCCTTGAACTTATCAGTTCTAAAGAAGCTGTTGCTTTTTATGAAAAATTTGGATTTGAACAAAGACCGTGCGACTGGGATGGTCCGGGAATATTCAAAATGTTAAGATAAACTAAGGAGTGTTTCATTTGGCAAAGCAAATTGAGGGCGTTTACGAAAACATAATAGCCTGTGCCACAAAAGAATTTCTGAACAAAGGCTATGCCGATGCCTCACTGCGAACAATTGCTACTGAAGCACACACAACAACAGGTTCAATCTATACCAGATTTGGCGACAAAGAGGGACTTTTTGAGGCAATTGTAGGGAAGCACTACGATAAAATTATCGAGATGTACAAAGCCGCACAAGATGAATTTGCAAGTCTTCCTGAAGAATCACAACCTGACAATATGGCGAGCATATCAGGTAATTGTATGTATGACGGACTTTTGTATTGCTATGACAATCTCGATGTTTTTAAGCTGATTTTATTAAAATCAGAGGGAACAAAGTTTTCTCATATGATAGATGAAATGGTTAAAATTGAGGCTGATGCCACTCATAAATATTTGAATGTGCTTAAAAGACTCGGAAAACCGTCGCCAAAAATTGATACTAAACTTGAGCATATGATTATTACGGGTATGTTTAATACCTATTTTGAACTTATAATCCACGAAATGCCGATTGAAGACGCAAAACTTTATCTCAAAGAAATGCGTGAATTCTATACGGCAGGTTGGATGAAAATAATGGGGCAGGATTAAGCCCTATTATTTTTGAGCAGCAGTTAGCGATAGCTAACTTGAATTTGAATGATAACAGAAAATGACTGCAGCGTTTTCGTATCAGATATAAATTATCCACTTGGAGGAGGTCTATTCTTGAAAAAGCAATCAAATTTATCAAGACTTATGTCCTACGCAGGAAATCACAAATACTTTACTTATGCTTCCTGGATTCTCTCGGGAATCAGTGCTGTGTTTGCACTTGTTCCTTTCTATTATCTTTGGAAGATTATCAAAGAAGTACTTGAAGTAATGCCTGACTTTTCAAAGGCAACAAGTCTTGTACACAACGGATGGATGGCAGTAATATTTGCCGCTGCCGCATTTTTAATCTATGTTGCAGGACTTTTATGTTCGCACAAAGCAGCTTTTCGGGTTCAGACAAATCTGCGAAAAGATATGATGCACCACATCATTAAGTTACCCCTCGGAACTCTTGAAGCTCTCGGAAGCGGTAAAGTACGAAAAACGGTCAACGAATGTTCAGAATCAACTGAAACATACCTTGCTCATCAGCTGCCCGATATGGTAACCGCATACATAACACCTATCGGACTTCTGTTTATGCTGTTTTTCTTTGATTGGAGATTCGGTCTTTTCTGCTTAATTCCTATTTTGCTGAGTTTTGTTATTATGTTCACACAGATGACAGGACCTACACTTAAAACTAAAATGGAAGAATATCAGAATGCTCTTGAAGATATGTCAAATGAAGCTGTTGAGTATGTAAGAGGTATTCCTGTCGTAAAGACATTCGGTCAGTCTGTTTTTTCATTTCACCGTTTCAAAAAGTCTATTGACAACTACAGCACATGGGCAATTTCTTATACCGAGAGTATGAGAAAACCAATGTGTATTCTTACAATGCTTATTAACGGAATTTTTGCATTTATCCTTGTTGCAGGTATGTGGTTTACTTCAGGCGGAGTAACAACCGATTTAATTCTCAGCATCTTGTTCTATATTATCATAACTCCTGTATTAACCGTTACAATGACAAAAATAATGTTCCAGAGTGAGAACACAATGCTTGTTACAGACGCACTCAAGAGAATTGACTCAATCCTTAATCTTGAACCGCTTGAAAGCACAGATGTAAAAACACCTAAAGATAATTCCGTTGTTCTAAAATCGGTTTCTTACAGCTACGATAAGGAAAATAAAACAAAAAAAGCAATTGACAATATATCGCTTTCAATTAAGCCAAATGAAACAGTTGCATTTGTCGGACAGTCCGGCGGCGGTAAAACCACGCTTGCAAACCTCATAAGCAGATTTTTTGATGCAGATGAGGGAGAGGTGTTTATCGGCGGTGTAAATGTCCAGAACATTGACAAAACCGTTTTGATGAATACAGTATCATTTGTTTTCCAGAACAGCCGATTAATAAAAGGCACAATTCTTGATAATGTCAAAATGGCAAGACCTGACGCTGCAAATGAAGAAGTACTTCAAGCTATTCACAAAGCACAATGTGATGACATAATTAAGAAATTCCCCGAAGGTATCAACACAGTAATCGGAACACACGGCACATACCTTTCAGGCGGTGAACAACAGAGAATCAGCATTGCAAGAGCTATTCTCAAAAATGCTCCTATTCTTATTCTTGATGAAGCTACCGCTTTTGCAGACCCCGATAACGAAGCTAAAGTTCAGCAGGCAATCAATGAACTTGCAAAGGATAAAACAGTTATTATGATTGCACACAGACTTTCCACCATTGCAAATGCCGATAAAATCTATCTTCTTGAAAACGGCAAGATTGCCGAATCAGGTACAAATGACGAACTCGTTGCAAAAGGCGGCATATATGCAAAAATGATGAAAAACTATGTTTTATCAGTAAACTGGAAAATTTCAAAGGAGGGTAAATGATGATTAAAAAACTTCAGCATAAATTTGCTCTTTCGGAAAGAGGCGCAAAAGACCTTATTCAAGGTATAATCGCCTGTGCTGTACAGAACATTTCATTTATGTTTCCTGTAGGTTTACTTTACTTTTTCGTAAATGATTTGCTAAACGGCGGCATAAAACCCGAAAAAATATGGTTCTACATTGTGGGATGTATCATAGCACTTGCTCTGATTTTTGCAGTAACATATTGGCAGTACAATTCAACCTTTCTTGCAACATATGTAGAAACAGGCACAAGAAGAATTACGCTTGCTGAAAAGTTAAGGAAAATCCCTCTGTCATTCTTTGGCAAAAAAGACCTTGCCGACCTCACAAGCACAATTATGGCAGACTGTACATACCTTGAAACAGCATTTTCTCATTTCATCCCGCCGTTTATCGGAGCTATGATTTCAACCGTAGTAATCGCAATCAGCCTTTTCTTTTTTGATTGGAGAATGGCAATTGCTTCTCTTTGGGTTCTTCCGGTTGCATTTGCGATAATCGGCTTGTCATCAAAAGTTCAGAAGAGTTTAAACCGCAAGTCAATGGATGCTAAAATGGTTTGTGCAGACGGAATTCAGGAATGTATCGAAACAATTCAGGACTTAAAGGCAAATAACGCCGAACAGTCATATATGGCAGGCCTTGACACAAAGATAGACAATGTAGAAAAACGCTCAATAATCAACGAATTCGGCACATCAACATTTGTTGTATCCGCAGGACTTGTCCTCAAACTCGGCATTGCCACAACAGCACTTGTCGGCTCAATTTTGCTCGTAAACGGACAGCTTGATGTACTTACATTCTTTATGTTTTTGCTTGTTGTATCAAGACTCTATGATCCAATGCAGTCTGCTTTACAGAACCTTGCCGCAATCATCAGCACAAACACGAATGTTGCGAGAATGAACGAAATTCTTGATCATGATGTTCAGACAGGCAACACAAGGCTTACAAATAAAGGCTATGATGTTAAATTTAAAAATGTAGAATTCTCATACAACAACAAAGATAATGTTCTCAAGGATGTTTCGTTCACAGCTAAGCAAGGCGAAGTTACCGCACTTATCGGCCCATCAGGCGGCGGTAAAACTACCGTATCAAGACTTGCCGCAAGATTCTGGGATATTAACAAGGGCAAAATCACCGTGGGCGGTATGGATATTTCCAAGATTGAACCCGAAACTTTGTTATCACTTTATTCAATCGTTTTCCAAGATGTAACCCTCTTCAACAATACGATTATGGAAAACATCAGACTCGGCAAAAAGGACGCTACAGATGAGGAAGTTCTCCTTGCCGCAAAACTTGCAAACTGCGATGAATTTGTTTCTAAACTTCCCAACGGTTATAATACCGACATTGGTGAAAACGGCTGTCAGCTCTCAGGCGGTGAAAGACAGCGTGTTTCAATTGCACGAGCATTTCTTAAAGACGCTCCGATTATCCTCCTTGATGAAGCTACAGCATCACTTGATGTAGAAAACGAAACTCTTATTCAAACAGCTCTTTCAAAACTTATCAAAAATAAGACCGTAATTGTAATTGCTCACAGAATGAGAACAGTTGCAGGTGCAGACAAAATTGTAGTTTTGTCAGACGGTGTTGTTGCAGAAGAAGGTACAGCAGAAAGCCTTAAAAAATTGAACGGAATATTTGTTCATATGATGAACTTACAGTCCGAAAGCAGTAATTGGAAACTCAATTAAATATAACCACTAAACGCAAAAGGAACAACTATAACGTTTGTTCCTTTTCTGCGTTGACATATTAAAAACAATACTGTAATATTATTTTATAGGATAACGGAGGGATGAATGTGATTGACCTCAACAACATTGAAAAATACAGAGAAAACAATCGAATAGAGGCCAAAAAGGCAACAGGCGGATTACCTAAAAGCTTGTGGGAAACATATTCATCCTTTGCAAATACACTCGGAGGAATTATACTTTTAGGTGTAGAAGAATACAGGGACAAATCACTTCATCCCGTAAATCTTCCCGATCCGGATGAACTTATTGAGGAATTTTGGGAGATAGCAAACGATATTCAAAAAGTAAGCACAAACATTCTTTCATATGATGATGTTTATGTGCAAAAAATTGAAGAAAAGCATATTATCGTTATTACAGTGCCAAAAGCAAAAAGATTTGACCGTCCTGTGTATCTTGACGGCAGTATTCATAATTCATACAGAAGAAACGGCGAGGGTGACTACCGTTGCACACTCGACCAAATTAACGCTATGGTGCGTGATTCCGAAATTAAAACACAGGATATGAATATCATCGAAAGCATGACTGCTTCCGTATTTAATACCGATTCACTCCATAGCTACCGAATAAAAATGTCAAATGTTAAGCCAAACAATCGGCTTCAAAATTTGTCGGATAAAGATTTCTTGCAGGCAATAGGAGCAATAGGAGTAGGTGAAGACCTTTTGTTTCACCCTACAGCCGCAGGACTTCTTATGTTCGGCAAGTCAAAATTTATCAAAAAAGAATACCCGTACTATTGTCTTGAATATAAGGAAACAACACAAGATGATAAACACACAATTATTTCATCAAATTTAAATTCTGACTGTGAAAACCTTTATGATTTCTTTATAAAGGTCTTTGAAAAAATTTCATACGATATAAAACTGACAGCAAACATAAAATCAGACATTACACCGCTTACAACTGCCTTACAGGAAGCTCTTGCAAACTGCCTTATAAATGCCGACTATTATGGTTCAAACGGTGTTGTTGTTATGAAAGATGATGAAAGCATTACAATATCCAATCCAGGCGGATTTAGAGTTGAACTCGACGCCGCAAGAGCGGGTGGTATATCCGACCCCAGAAACACGGCAATTATGCGCATGTTTAATTTGATAGGAATCGGCAGTAACGACGGATTCGGTATTTCTAATATTTTCTCCGTTTGGAAAAGTCACAAACTTGTTCTGCCGGTCATTGAAGAAAGTTTCAACCCCGAAAGCATCACCCTAAAGCTTTCGTTTGTTCCCGAAAGTAAATCAACTAAAACTCAAATTTTACAAAATCGTCCCGATATTGAAACAGACAGGCAGGATGCCGTAATTTCATACATTACTGACAATATCACGGTAACTTCAAAAGAAATTTCCGAACTTCTCGGAATAAGTCATAAAAAATCGAAGCAACTTCTTCACAAACTTATGGCAAAGGATTTTGTTATAATCAAAAACGGAAAATACACCCTAAAAGCATAGAAGGAACTTAATCAAATTTCGGAACATCAATCCGCATAAGCGTTACTTATAATTGCTAGGTTGATTATTTTTGAGAAAACAGTCTGCAGTAAATAAACGCCAAAAATAAATTCGCCTATATCTGCCTTTCATGTGCCGCAACAGGGCTGTTCATGACTCTGCTGTTACAAAGTCTTGCAAGACGATCCCGCAGGTGCAGTTGTGCCGATTTATAATTTGAGTATGGTTGTTTCAATAATCTTTTCGTACATGATTTTCAAAAAAACTGTCTGCAAAATCAAGCATAAGTATTCATATAATAATCGCAGACACTTATTTATGCTTTTACGGATTAAATTTAAAATTTACAAATTTGTGTAGTTTTACTTGACAATCACACAAAAAACAAGTACAATAAACAAGGTAAATCACCAATATTCGGAGACGTATCGAAGTGGTCATAACGGACATGACTCGAAATCATGATGCCCCCTGAGGGTCGTGGGTTCGAATCCCACCGTCTCCGCCATAAAAAACACCGTAGTTCTGTTAGAATTACGGTGTTTTTTGCTCAATGTCAATAGTCGGGGGGGAATCCGAAAGATTTGAGTATATGATATTTACAAGTGGCTAATTATTTTCACGCCCTGTACTTATTGATGAGTATGATCTAAAAATCCTGTTATGATTGCAGTTATAAATCTGCAATAATCATTGTTTTTAAACGTTTTGTGTGATATACTAAACTCGTATAATTTTAACTATCTGAAAGCGAAGAAAACCTAATGGATTCTAACATCGAGCGCTGGTACTCAATGAAAGAAATTTGCGAATACCTCGGTGTCAGCCGTGACACCGTACTCGCTTGGATAGAAAAAAGAAATATGCCGCCGCAAAAATCGGTCGTCTTTGGAAATTCAAGGTCAGCGAAGTAGACGCTTGGATGAAATCCGGCGTTGCGGCAGATAAGTAAGTTTAGGAGATGTATAATATGGGTTTTATTGAATCGTATAAACATCTTGAAAAACTATGCGGCGAAGTATTAAATGACGATAGGCGTATATCCGCTTATATTGATGAAATGATAAATACTCCCCGTGGTTCTTATCTTGTAAGAGGTTGGGATGATGACCTAAAACAACTGAAACACTACCGTTGGGTTAGGAATCAAATAGCACATGAACCTGATTGTACCGAGCAAAATATGTGTGAACCGTGTGATACTGTGTGGCTTGACGGTTTTTATTCACGCATAATGAATCAAACCGATCCGCTCGCTTTATATTCTAAAGCCACCAAGCCTCGTCAGGCTCAAAAACCGGTACAAGCTCATAAGCCGGAATCCCCTACATACACTTATTCTCAGCCGACTTCTAACCATAGAAAATCATCTCCACAGACTGCCGGTTGTATGACATTTTTAGTAGGTATTTTAATTATTGTAGTTGCAATCGTTTTAATTTCAGGAATATTATAATCTGATTTTGGAGGTGCAATATGGCACTTGAAAATAAATTAGCTCTGACAAGCTCTGCCGACCTTGCCCGTGAGGAAGAACGCATCAGCAAGAAAAAGGCTGCAGAACTTTTTGAAAAAGGTATTTTAGATAATCTTCCTGCCGGCAAGTTTTCTACATTGCAGGCAATCCATAAATACCTATTTGAGGACATTTGCGACTTTGCAGGCGAACTCAGAACAGTCAATATTGCAAAGGGCAATTTCCGTTTTGCACCTTTAATGTACTTGCAAGCGGCACTTGAGAACATTGATAAAATGCCGCAGTCAAACTTTGACGAGATAGTAGAAAAGTATGTTGAGATGAACATTGCCCACCCGTTCCGAGAGGGTAACGGTCGCAGCACACGCATTTGGCTCGACCATATCTTGAAAAATGAAATCGGCAAGGTTGTCGATTGGAGCAAGGTTGATAAAGAAGATTATCTGCTCGCAATGGAGCGCAGCCCGATTAAAGATATCGAAATCAAACACCTTTTAAAAGCGGCACTGACCGATAAAATAAATAGCCGTGAGGTCTATATGAAAGGCATCGACCACAGCTACTACTATGAGGGTTATACGACCTTTAAGACGGAAGAATTGTAAGAAAAGAGGTACAAGTATGCCCGACAAGAATTGGCAATAAAGGAATGGATACTGAACGGAGAAACGGTTATCTACGCTGATTGGGGCAGCATAAAAGATACTTTGGATTATGTTTTTGCCACCGAAAAGCAGTTCTCCTATGAGGGACTGTCGGTTGAAGCATCGGTGAAGCACCTTGCAAAATTTGCATCGGATATTTGGCAGATTCACCCTTTCGGAGAGGGTAACACAAGAGCCACCGCCGTGTTTATGATTAAGTACATGAAAACCTTTGGGTTCCGTGTCAACAACGATGCGTTCCGTGAAAACTCTTGGTATTTCCGCAATGCATTGGTCCGAGCAAACTATAACGATTTGCAAAAAGGTATTCATTCCACCACAAAGTATTTGGAATTGTTTTTCTCAAACCTTCTGCTCGGTACAAACTACGAATTAAAAAATCGCTATATGCATGTTGATTTTGTGGATGAAAACACTTTCCAAAGTGCCAAAAGCGAAACACCAAAGTGCCAAATTGACACTTTGAAGTGTACTTTAGAAGAACTTGTCGTGTTAGATTTAATAAAAAAGAACCCGTCTGTTAAGCAAGCCGAACTCGCAGAACAAACAGGAAAGTCCGTCAGAAGCATAAAGCGCATTATAGACTCTCTGAAAGATAAACAATATATCCGCAGAGTTGACGGCAAACGCTACGGCAAATGGGATGTATTGGTTTGAATCTCAAGAACTTAAATCGTATTATTCAACATATATCTTTTTCTCAAGCCTATGTTTATTAGCATCATCATGCGAAATTTGTAGATATGTGTGTAAAACTAAAACATTGATTCCTGGAGGAACAGTATGTTCTATAAAATGATCGAGAACAAGTGCAAAGAATGGTATAGCTCAGACCAATGCACTGTTCGTAACTTAATTGAATATATAGAGAAAACCGGGCAAATGCGAGATGCTCAGATTGAAGCTATCAAGGTTTATCTGTTCCTCAAAATCGGTTGTGAATGTAAGCCATTGGAATTCCTTTTCAGATACGGTTGCTTTAATTCTATCAATCTGAATGACATAGAACTATCCACGGCAACTCGTGAATACTTAGAGAAAAACCCTGCTGCAACTGCATTGCTTGAATATTCTCACCTAACAAACGATAAAGGCGAACAGGTTTCCGAAAAACTCGAAAAGCAAATCAAGAAAGATCCGTCAAGCATTGACTATGACGGTTTCTTCCGCACTGCCTTTTATGGCGTTTCCTATACCGATTATCTATTTAGCTTGCCAATGGGCGCAGGAAAAACATATTTGATGGCAGCATTTATCTATCTTGATTTATATTTCGCTCTGAACGAGCCTACCAACCCTGCTTTCGCCCACAACTTTATCATTTTTGCACCATCGGGTTTGAAATCCTCTGTGGTGCCAAGCCTTAAGACTATCCAAAACTTTAACCCTGCGTGGATCATTCCCGAACCTGCGGCAACGGATATCAAGCGTATGATTTCTTTTGAAGTATTGGATCAGGGAAAGACCGCAAAAAAATCCAACAAAACCAAGAACCCCAACGTTCAGAAGATTGCTAATCATCAGCCTCTTTCCGAACTTTTCGGCTTAGTTGCTGTAACTAACGCTGAAAAGGTTATCCTTGACCGCATCCAAGAGAAGAACGGACAGATCAGCCTATTTGAAGAAAGTGACGATGAAAAAGACAGACAAGCTAATGAACTCCGTAACCTTATTGGCAAACTGCCGTCCCTTTCCATCTTCATTGACGAGGTTCATCACGCTGTTAGCGATGAGATAAAACTGCGTGCCGTTGTAACCAAGTGGGCGCAAAATCATACCGTAAACTCTGTCATCGGTTTTTCCGGTACACCTTATCTTGAAAAAGCTGAAAAATTTAAGGTTGTAGACTCTCTTTCGGTAGGTACGGCTGAGATTACAAATATCGTATACTACTATCCTCTCATTGATGGCGTAGGCAACTTCTTAAAACGTCCTATCGTTAAAATTGCAGATATCGCCGACAGTAGTTTGATTATCGAAAAAGGTGTCAGAGAGTTCCTTGATACATACAAGGACACTGTCTATGCCGATGGACTGACTGCCAAACTTGGTATCTACTGCGGTACTATCGAAAAATTAGAGGAAGTTGTCTATCCGTTGGTATCACGTATTGTTGCAGAATACGGTCTTGGAACGGATGTAATCCTCAAATTCCACAAGGGCAATAAGCAGTACAAAATGCCTGCCGACAGTCAAATGCAGTTTGATATTTTGGACAAGTCTATTTCCAAGATTCGCATTATTCTTCTTGTGCAGATCGGTAAAGAGGGCTGGGATTGCCGCAGCCTTACAGGTATTATCCTTTCCCAAGAAGGCGACTGCCCCACAAATATGGTTCTGCAAACCTCCTGCCGTTGCTTGCGTCAGGTGATTAAAGGCAATCCTGAAACAGCGCTCATTTATTTGAATGAAAGTAACGCCGACAAGTTAAACGTACAGCTCGAACAGCAGCATCACATCTCGCTCAAGGAGTTTTCGTCTGCTGACAATAGCAAAACACCGTTGAAACGTTATAACCGCACAGCACATTTGAAGCTTCCCAAAGTTGATTTTTATCAGCTTAAAATCAATTATGACACCCTTACTGTCGAAAAGGCTGATCCTGCAAACACGATTGCGGCTTCGGCCGATTCCGCACGCCTTGCAGACAGCATTATCAAAACTACCGATCTTTCAATGGATGAAAGCAAGACCAGTATCACCGTTGACGATACAGAATATGGCACCGAACCTGCCACCTTTAATTCTTGGATATACGGTATTATGAAAGGCGGATTTGGCTCACCCACAGTTGCGGAACTGATGCAATATGCAGAACAGTTGAAAACGGTGTATCAAAAAATAACTTTCGAAAAAGACGGCTCTCATTATTACAGTTCCAAATACAATCGCAAGTTGGTAGAAGCAAATATCCGCAAAGCCTTCTCCGATAGGCTGGATTTTAATACTACCGAAGAGTTGATACCTGAAGAAGCAAATCTTTTGAACATCGCAAACTTTACTCCCGAAGTGTATACCGACAAGCCCACAGACTATTATCCTACGCAGGGCGTGGTAGAAAACATTATCAAGGATGATAAGGGAAAGTTGAAACCAGATCCTAAGATGGAAGAAACCATCCACTTCCTTGAAGAAAACGGAAATGCGGCTATGGCAGCAACACTCCGAGCGCAGAACAGTTCTCACATAAACAAAGATCGCTCGTTCCATTATCTACCTTACCGTACTGATAGCGGATTTGAACAGACATTCTTAAAAGAAGTGTTGTCCTTTGACGAGATTGAAAATCTCAGCTTGGAGGTTTACTACAACGGCGACCGAGCTATGACCGAGTTTAAGATCAAGTGTTATAAGAAGAACGGAAGCAAGTGGAGTTATGTTGGCATCTATACACCCGACTTTCTTATCATCAAGCGTAAAGACGGTAAGATTCATAAGATTATCGTTGTAGAAACCAAGGGCGAAATTTACGCTAAGGATCCTACGTTCAAGGATAAGAAAACCTTTATGGAAACCGAGTTTTCAAAGCAGAATAACACAGCATTCGGCTACGAACGCTTTGACTATCTGTATTTAGAAGATACGCTACCCGAAAAGGATAGATTGTCACTCACTCATCAGAAGATTTGTGAGTTTTTCAAGGAGGAATCGTAATGAATGGAATTAGACCTACTGTAGGGATCGAGTTTGATGACAAATACACAAATGCAAAAAACAATCTGATTGAGTTGGTCAAGGCATTAGATGGGCTTACCGATGCACAAAGAGCGCAGTTGGCACAAGAATACATAACATCGTATAGTATGGCAACCTCATTAGAGCAATTTGTAAACTATATGAAAAACGGAGGAATCAAATAATGCCGATTAAATATGTACCGTTTATACCGGAACCGGTGGAAGGACAAGCTGTTCTCGGCAACTTTAACAGAATACTCAAATACAAGGGTGCCGACGATGTTTCGATGACGCTTCAGCGTGGTATGCCTTTGTATGAAATGGAGAAGCAGGAGACCGTGGGCGGAAATGCCGACGGTAATATGGTCATTCGCGGCGAATGTGTTTCTGCTTGTGCCTATCTTAAAGAGCAAGGTATTCAAGTTGACCTTGTCTATATTGATCCTCCTTTTGCCAGCGGTGCCGATTATGCTAAGAAAGTGTATATCCGCCGTAATCCCAAGGTGGCAGAAGCTATCGCCCAAGCTGAACAGGAACTTGATGTTGAGGAACTCAAAGCTTTTGAAGAAAAGATGTACGGCGATGTATGGGATAAAGAAAAGTATCTCAACTGGATGTATGAAAACCTAATGGCTATTAAATCCGTTATGAGCGAAACAGCATGCATATATGTACATTTAGATTGGCACATCGGACATTATGTCAAAATATTACTTGATGAAATATTTGGAGAAGCTAATTTCATCAATGAAATAACATGGTATTATTACAATAAAATGGCTCCGAAATCAGCATGTTTCCCTCGTACTTCTGATAAAATATTGCTTTATTCTAAATCTTCCAACTACATTTTCTATACTCAATACGAAGCAAGAGAAGAAGCCAAAAAGCAACTTGTGAGAAAATTTGTTGACGGAAAAGCTATTAATGCACGTGATGAAAACGGCAATGTAATGTATACAGAATCTACGGAAAAGCGAATTGATGATGTTTGGCGTATAGCAATGTTACAGCCTGCCGATAAAACAGAACCGGTTGGGTATGCTACACAAAAACCAGAGGCTTTAGTTAATAGAGTTATTAGTGCATCATCTGATGCGGGAATGGTTGTGGCAGACTTCTTTGGAGGAAGTGGTACAACTGTATCGTGTGCGAACAAACTTGGTCGTAAGTTTATTCATTGCGATATCGGTCTGAACTCTATTCAAACCACCCGTGATCGCCTTGTTGCAGATGGTGCAGAATTTGATGTGCTTGAAATCAAAGATGGCGTTCAACTCTACCGCAACCCTGTGCAGACAATGGAAAAAATCAAGTCGCTGATACCGGGACTCAAAAACGAGGATTCGCTTGATTCCTTCTGGGAGGGTGCAATTTCCGACAGCAAACTTGGTACCGTTCCTGTATATGTGCCGAACCTGATGGACAGCACATCAAAACTTCTTGATAAAGTGACCATGAACCGTATTATTCATCAGGCTATACCCGATTTGGATAGCAACATCAAAAAAGTAATCGTCTATTACATAGATATTACTGATGAAGCCGAGATTCAAAAGTTTATAAAAGAAGATGACAGCACAAATATTGAAATTGAGCTGAGAGATCTCAAAACAATTCTAGATGATGTCATAATCGGAGATTATGCGGAATTTCACACCGAAGAAACACACGATGATTTATTTGGCGGATATGCTGTTACCATTGATAAATTTATCAGCGACCGTGTGCTTTCAAAAATAGCTGAGTTCAACCAAAAGGCGTTCCTCAATTCTTCCGCAAAGAAACCTTATAAACCAATAGAAATCAGCGAGGACGGCTTGGAACTTATTGAGTTCCTGAGCGTTGATTGCACTGCTGCCGAAGGAGAGTGGCATTCCGACAGCGAAATCAAGATTGACAAAAACGGTTTTGCCGTTGTAAACGGAAATAAAACAAAGGACTTCTGGGACGGAAAAATCCGCTGCGAACAAAAACCGCTTCGCCTCAAAATCCGCAACATCTGCGGCGACGAAACGGTGTGGGAGGTGCGTTGAATGGCGCAAAGTGTCACGTTATACAACCTTCTTATTTCTTGTCCCGGCGACGTAAGAGATGAAGTAACTTTGATTGAAGCCGCAGTTGATGAATTCAACGAATTGTATGCTGATCCATTGGGTATAACAATAAAAACTCGACATTGGAGTAAAAGTTCCTATGCACAATCCGGTGGAAAGCCACAAGCTTTGTTGAATGAGCAGTTCGTAAATAAATGTGATGCTGCCGTCGCAATCTTTTGGACCAAATTCGGTTCGCCTACGGATGAATATGGTTCCGGAACGGAAGAAGAAATTGAAATTATGCTTCAATCCGGAAAGCAAGTATTTATGTATTTCTCTGATAAACCCATTTCTCCGTCTCAGATGAATGATGAGGGATATAAAAAAATTCAAGCATTTCGTGAAAAATATAAAGATCGTGGCATCTATTTTACATATTCATCGGATGACGAGTTTAAAAAACTGTTTTTTGCCCATCTTTCGAGGCACTTCCTATCTGATAATAAGTTGAAAGAGATAACGGCTGACAGGGTTTCTGAATTAAAACTAATGGGCATCGATGAAAATGGCAAGCTAACAGAAGAAGCATCCGTATATCCTTTTAGGTTAAACACCAAAACAACAATGCATAAATTTCTTGATATGATTCGATCAATGTATCAGGAAATTGCAGGAATAAATGTTGGCAAACGAACTACTGTAAACAACGCTTTCTTCTCTGGATTTACAAGTCCGGTAGATATAGATGATGAAGAACAAAAATTTATCATAACAGTTGCAGAACATTTGGAGTTAGGGCTTCCCGATGATTTTTTTGATTTGGGCAACCTCAGTAAGGATTCGCTGACTTCAAATATTATGACCGGACCAAATTTGAAAGGAACTCCAGAAGAAATACAGAAATATAGAAAAATCAAAAAATTGCACGAAGCCATATCCAACGCACTGGATTGGGCGCCCGTTGAAAAAGCGTTTTCTAACAAGCTCTGCATAAGATTGGCTATTCAAAATTGTGGAAAAGCAATAGATGAGGATGTTGAAATATCTTTTGTCATCCCTAAAAACTCACTACTGACTTTGAATGAGTTTCCTCAATTTAAGAATAGTGAGATGGGATATCTCTTAAATGATTGTGATATGGGCGTTTTGTTTGGAATTGACAGTACATCTGAATACTTTGAATATTCCGAATCCGAAAGAAATCGTGCTGCCAATTACACTCCTAGTCCTTATGGATTACCCGGATATATTCCAAACTATAGCGACGATTTTATTGAAGAGTTGAATGATGTTTTTTGCTATTCAATTTATTCAAGTGGCGACAACTATATTGCAAAATTGCAGGTGGATTACATAAAACACAATACAACGGTTGCATTCCCGTCAATTCTATTTGTTAAAGACGAAATCATAGAAATACCCTATAAAATTACATCTAAAAATAATCCTGATGTGGTCGAAGGGGTATTAAAGGTTCAAAACTCTAATGTTTAATTTTTTGTAATTGAGACAAACGGGCACGAGAGGTTGACTCCCGTGCCTGTTATCATTTTGTGTATTTGATTATGAGTTCATCTAATCCGTCGGTGTATTTACCTTGAGATAAGAGTTTATTTCGGGAATTGAGCAAACATTGAATTATAAGGCGGTACTCAGAGTTGGTTAAGCGTAGAAAGTATTTTCGTTTTCTCATACAAACACCACGTCGGAATAGATGGTTTCCATTACACGCTCTCGGATATTATTCATTCGCTGCACCCACGCCATTTGGTCGGCGGATTTGAGTTGTTCGGTCACGCCTTCCTTTTCGGCGTATTCTTTTACCAGCCGAGAAAAGAGATCTTGTGCCTGTTCTTTCATATCAGAAAGACATAATAAGAGTTTGTCGGAAGTGATCAATTTGTAGTAAAGGAATGTTTAAAGAGAAATTATTGATAGATCGATAGAGAATATTGACATATTGTGTGGGATGTGCTATAATAAGCGTATAATATAAGAAAAAGGAGAACTTATAATGTCAGAAACATATAAATTACCTGGTTCTTCATACGAAGAGTTTGTCAAAATAATAAAGGCTTATGCGACAGGGAAAAATGGCATTCCTATGACTTTGGATACAGTGGCACAGACTGCCGGTATGGATAAAACGATTGTAAGTAGAAACAACGGATTTCTTGTGCAATTATCTCTAATTTCTGAAGGAAATAAAAAATCTCCTACTCAAGATGGAATCGATTTAGGAAGAGCATACACCCTTAAGATGGTCGATGAAATCATACGTTTGTGGAGAAATATTATAGAAGCAGATGAGTTTTTAAGTAGAATGCTTTCAGCAATCAAGATTCGTAATGGTATGGAAAAGACTAGCTTTATAAACCATATTATTTATTCGTCTGGAAGTAACAACAATAATAATACTAGAGCTGGAGCAAGTACTATCATAGAGATTTACAAAGTAGCTGGACTAGTTCAAGAAACTGATGGAAAAATAGTCGCCTATGAAGATGAGGAAATTTCTCCTGTAATAACGCCCAACACTGAATCTTGCAATAACAGTATTCCGTTACAACCTATTGCGGAAAAACAAGTTAAAATACGCAACTGCGACAAACAGATAGTAATCAACATTAACATTAACACTTCAGTTGATGAACTTGATTCCCTGTCGGAAAAACTTCTAATGTTATTAGACGGTTTGAAACAGTAAGGTGGTGCTGTTTATGCCCTACAATATTGTTTTTTCAACCGCTGAGGATATTGTTGGAGTAGTAGACGCGATACTTGCTAAACCAAAAAATTGCTCCAAGGATTATATATGCGAATTTGCAGATATTTCTATGATGCAAGCAGAAAACGCTCTACTAATGGCTAAGGAATTAAATCTAATATCTTTAAATTCAAACGGCACTTATGAAAGCGATTCGTTTTTAGCACGCTTAATTGTATCTTCAAGGAATGATGTCCATAAAGCAGCAATAATGAGGCTGGTTTTAGAACAGTACGAGCCATATACTATGTTTAAGAAAAGACACGGCTTTACCGGTTCTATGGATTTAGCATCAAAGCAAATAAAAACTTTATATTCAATGAGTAGCTCATACAAAGATATTAGAAATACAATAATCAATATTGGTACATATTCTCGGGCGCTAATAAACGATGGAGCAAACACATACTGCTTTAATCAAGATGAAATATCATATATTGAAATATTGGAGTTGGCACTAAAGTTTAAAGCTAATGATGATAACGCTTTAGCTAAACAATTAGGTGATGAGACTTGTTCCTATATAGATACTAAGAAAGTTTTTGAACCATTATCAGAAGCTTATAGTAAGATTCAAAATGTGGATAGCGACAAAACACTATAATTTTGTATTCTGGTAACGCATTCGAATCTTTCTTGCAACAAATTGCTGATGAAAATAGTTTATCTTTAGAAGGCAAGGCAGGAATTAGTGCAAAAACAGATGCACTAAGTAGTGTTATTTCAAAAAAACATAGAGGAATGATTCAATATATAATTCAAATTAGAAATGCTGCCGACCATGGAGCTGATTCTAACGAAAGAGGTAGGATTTGGGAAATATCAGATGATGTGGCACAATTCTATCCAATGATTGTTGCAAGTACTATTCGAGATATAGTATACTACAAAAAAGGAAGTCTTATAGTATAATATATTACATCATTTTACTATTTAAAAAGTTTGAGTGCTTCTTTCTATAATGATCCATGCATTAAGAGTTATAGTCAAGAGACAATATGTGGTCAATGTCTATAAAATCGTTATATAAACTGTTAGAAATGCCTTAAAAAATATGTAAGTGCTAAAGAAGTAGGCACGGGAGGTTGCCCCGTGCCTACTTCTTTATGTGTGAGTTAATTCTTTGCTTATCACTTCAATTGCTCTGCTACGGATATTGTTCATTTGCCGCACCCATGCTATTTGATCGTCGGATTTGAGTTGTTCGGTTACGCCTTCTTTTTCGGCGAGTTCTTTTACCAGCCGGAGAAAAAGTTGTTGTGCCTGTTCTTCGATGTCGGCAAGGTGGGAATGGAGCTTTCCGGATGTGAGTAAATTATAGTACAGCACCTTATAATGTTGTTTCAAATATCGTTTGTGTCTTAATGCCCACACGCCGATATTACCCGTTTCTTTTTCCGCCGGTAATGACAAGTCCGGCAAGAGATAGTCGCCGGTCTGTGTATAAGTACCGCCGAGTTGTTCAAATAATGTGTCAGTCATAGTAAAAACCTCCTTTGCACCTATATTGTACAAAGGAGGCGAATAAAAGTCGAATGTGCGATTTATGAATTTGCAAATCTACTTGTGCCAAAAATTACAGCGAATATTTCCGGACTTGTGCCACTTTTTACAGCGAACATAACAAATATTCAGCGAAAATTCACTTCGAAGTGAAAATTCAGCGAATATTCACTATTTTGTTTTCAATCCTCGTATAACTTGCTAGCGAGGGAATTCTTGAAGCACCCAGATATGCCAATCGGATTTGCGGGTGATTGTGCGAAAATACTTTGAGCAAAAGAATTCTATTAAATATACTTTCGGAATGTGATTCATATTATTCCTCTTAAACGCTTTAAGATGTCCGTTATTGCACCAGTTATTGATAGAAGTTGTACCGTAACCGACTATTTTTGATATTTCTGTCGCAGTCAGCACATCGGGATACTGTGCAAACAGTTCCGTGTAATACAGCTTCATATTTTTAAGAGTCTGTTCGGGCACTTCGGCGTTCATTTTGACGGCATAGTTCCCCTTGTACCACCCTGCCGGTGCGGAATAGGATTCGGGAAATACTTTTCTCTTTTCAAGATATGTAATAACGTCAGACTTTTTGATTTTGTAACAGCGAGTTTTCTTGCCCGTGTATTCGCAAGGTATCTTTCCGCTGCGAAGAAGATACAAAGCCGTTGATTTACTGATGTGGCAAATTCGATAAAGTTGGTCCTTAGTAATAATATCCGGGATTGAATCCCAGTTGATTGCTGTTTCATTCATAACAATACACCTCGTAAATATTTTTGTCGGTGTAAGTTTATCCTGTGTATTGCCGTTGTTGATGTGTTTATTCTGTTCTTTCCGCAGTTCTTTCCAAAATAGTGCCTGTTCTTTCCGAATACAGCGAAAATGCCGTTATTCGAACTTTCCTTTATTTTTCGGGATTTCGGCGGCACAACCGCCAAAAAGCCTTTAATATCAAGCATTTTCGGCGAATACGAAGTATCCCGAAACTGCCTTCAAAAATCGCTAAACAGCCATTAACCGATAAAACTCGAAATCATGATGCCCCTTGAGGGTCGTGGGTTCGAATCCCACCGTCTCCGCCATAAAAAACACCGTAGTTCTGTTAGAATTACGGTGTTTTTTTGCTTAATATCAATAGTCGGGGAGTAATCCGAAAAATTCAAGTATATGATATTTACAAGTGGCTAATTATTTTCGTGTCCTGTATTTATTGATAAGTATAATCTAAAAATCCTGTTATGATTGCAGTCCCATTTCTTTTTGATATTCATTGCATTCTAACTTGGTAATATTCTGATTTGTAATAAATCCTAAACACGGTGGAAAGTTCTCTGAAGCCTTAACGGCAGATTTGCTTCTATAAAACAGAATTTTCGGTCTGCGTGAATAACACATTTATCGCAAGCTTTTTCTTTGTAACAACAAGTTAATTTATGCATAAAATATCATTGAATAAAATAACGGTTGGTGAAAAAAGGTGGCATTGAGTACAAGAGAATTGCTTGCAAGGCTTTTAAAATGTGAGGCAGGTGGGGAAGGTGAAAACGGAATGCGTGCCGTTGCGTCGGTAATTGTAAACCGAACCCGTGTTCCAGACGGGGAATTTGCAAGAGTCAGCAAGGGCGGAGATTTCCGTGCCATAATGGAACAACCAAATCAATTTACCTGTCTTAAAACAACTGTCGGAGGACAATATAATCCTCAGAATGTTTATAATATACGCCCTGACGAAATTCACTATAACATTGCCGATTGGGCATTGGCGGGCAATACCGATTCATCTGTCGGAAATTCAATTTTCTATTTTAATCCATTTTCAGATACCTGCCCAACATTTTTTCCGTCAAACAACGGAGTAATTTACAACAGGGTAGGGGATCATTGCTTTTATTCGCCTACCGAGGCTTATTCCAAAACATAAAGGAGCATAACTTAATGGATAATTCTTCAAATATGACAGTTAACACAACTCAGATAACAAATCAGATTAATCCCGAACATCATTACGGACTTGACAAAAACAAAGCCTGCCTCAACAATTCATGTCCGTCAAACACAGCGGATATCGGATGTTATATTCCTGCGATTGACGAAATTATGCGACACAATCAGGGCGCACCGTCTGTTGCACACCCCAATATGACAGAAAAAGTTCAAAAATCAAATGACAATCCCTCGCTTGAACAGGCAGAAATAGCATATGAAGAGGGCGGAAGTACATCAGAAGAACAACCTGAAAATATAAATAAATACAGCGGAAGTCTTCAAAATATACCGTTCATTAAGGACTTAAAAAAAAGTAGATACATCTATACCTGTTTTGCCATGCAACCCCTGCTACAACGGCGAGCTCCGGAGCCACCGTTGCAACGCCGATAAGGCAGAATATTGGAATGTCAATGAGTGATTATCAATATCCGTTTCCTGTAACAGCCGAAAGTCTGAGATATCACAACGGTTTTATGCGAACACAAATCGGAAGACGAATCACCGTTGATTTTCTCATGGGAGCAAACACAATTGTTCAGAAAACAGGCTATCTTTTAGGTGTTGCTCAGGATTATATCCTTCTAAATGAGATTGACACCAACGACATCACAACCTGTGATTACTACAATATAAAATTTATAAGGTATTATTACTAAACCACAGCGGCAAAAATCTTAAGTTTATAGTTTTTGCCGCTGTTTTGTTGTCATTATTTGCTATGTGTACATCATTTCATTATTTTAACATATAATTTTCTGAAGTGTAAAAAAGTTTAAAAAACTTGATTAATGAACAATTGAATTATTTGTCTGTAATTTGTGATATAATGTGAGCGTTGATGTTATCACTCTCAATAAACAAACAACAGGTAGCTATAAGACCTGTTACATATTATTTTATCTTGGAGGAATCACCATGAAATTCTGTAAATATTGCGGAGCACAGCTTGAAGACAATGCTGTTTGCAACTGCGAAAAGTCAAGAGCCGCTCAAGTACAGGCTCAGCAGGCAAATGCACAGGCACAGCCTCAGTATCAGCAGCCTGTTCAACCACAACAGCCACAGTATCAGAACCCTGTTCAGCAACAGTATGCACAGCCGCAAAACCCTCAGACACAGCAGTCGCCTTATGCCGTAAATAATACAGCACCCATTGGGGAAAATGCTTTTGTTAAGGCTTTAAAGAACATTCCTGTTGTGTTCACTTCATTCTTTAAGGATTCCAAAACTGTTATCAAAACAGCAAAGGCTGAAAAAGACATCATTCTCGGTGCTCTTTTCTCGGCAATTTTCTTTATTGCACTCATTCTTGGCAATATGTTTCTTATGCTTTCTATGAGCGCACTTGATTTTCCGAAAACACTTCTTGTAAGTCTTGTTACTGCTGTCCTTATCGGCGGCTTCTATTCTGTTATTCTCTTTGCATATGTAAAGAAATACAAAACCGAAGAAAACACAGCCAAAGCATTTATTGATTCATTCATCACATTTTCAATTGAATCTATTCCGGCATCAATCGGTTGGATTTTGGCAGGTCTTTGCGCATTAATCAGCGTATATATGTTCCTGTTCTTCTTCGTAATCGTTATGCTTTACCTTGTTATTTCACTTGTAAATCAGGTAAAAGCTAATGTTCCCGAAGCAAAGAACTCTGCATTATTCACTTTAATTCTCACACTCATCGTTGCCGTTGCATTTATGATTGTATTCTTCATCGGCGCAGAACTTACTATGTGGTCATTTAACACAAGTACATTTGCAACAAGTGTTCTTACATCGCTTATCGGCGGTGGTTCATACCCTTCATGGTATTAATCTGACATACAAATTCATAACATAAAATTAACGCTCCGAATTTATTCTCGGAGCGTTTTTTTATATCAGTTCACTGATTATTGAATTTGAAACAAGAAAACCTTTCGGTGTAAAGCTGATCGACTTGTCTGTAACATTTGTATAGCCGTATTTTTCATACTCTTTAGCTTTTTTGATAATGTAAGAGGGGAGGGTGTATCCGAATTTTTCCTCAAATTCAGAATAATTAAGACCGCTTTTTAACCTGAGAGAGAGCATAATAAATTCCTCCTCATCTCCGCCCGTACCTTCAAAAGACAGCTTATTGTTATTAAAATCGTCCATGCTTCTCGAATAAAAGAACCTTTTGCCCTCAAAAAATGAGTGTGCAGACGGACCTATGCCGATATATTCACCGCATCTCCAGTAATTGGTATTATGTCGGCTTTCATAACCCTGTTTTGCAAAATTAGAAATTTCATATTGCTTGTATCCGAGAGAATCAAGCATTTCAACAGCTCTCAGATACATTTCAGCCTGCATATCATCATCGGCAAGCTTAAGTTTATTTTGCACCTTATAAAACGGAGTATTCTCCTCGATTTTCAAAATGTATGATGAAATATGAGTAACTTTGCAATCGGCACAGAAACTGATTGATTTTTCAAGGCTTTCAATTGTCTGATTAGGAATTCCCATCATCAAATCAAGTGAAATATTATTAAATCCCGCACTTTTAGCCCTTTCAACAGAAGTCTTTGCATCATCAATGCTGTGAATTCTCCCAAGCAACCTTAATTCATCTTCAACAGCAGTCTGCATTCCCATTGAAATGCGATTAAATCCGCAGGCATACATTTTTTCAAAATCAATAGTTTTGGCGGAGTCGGGATTGACTTCAACCGTAATCTCGGCATTATTTTGAATATTAAAATTAAACTTGATAAAATCAAGAATATCACAAAGTCTGTCTGCACCCAAAACACTCGGCGTACCGCCGCCGAAATATACGGTCGCAACATCTCTTTTGGCTTTTTCAGACCAGTATTTTATTTTATCTTTTAATTCAATCACATAATTATCAAAAGCGTTTTCATCTGCATTCCCGCTGAAAAAATCGCAATACGGACATTTGTGCTTACAAAACGGTATGTGAATGTAAAGACCGATAGAATTACTCATAAAAAACCTCATAAATGATTTTGAGGCAGAAACACAAGTTTCTGCCTCGATTTGGAAGGTATATGAAAAAATAGGAAAAATCACATTAAGTCCTTCTGCACCAATATATTACAATATATTTACAAATTTGTCAAGTTTTTGTAGCAATTATTTTTCTCACATTTTCTTCATTCTTTATTGACATATACCATCCAAAAATAGTAAAATATAGAATTGTGGATATACTTAACCTCCGAAGGGAAGAAAGATATGAGTTCATTTAAAGAAGAAATCAGCAAGCGCAGAACCTTTGCGATTATTTCGCATCCTGATGCGGGTAAAACAACACTTACGGAAAAGCTCTTGCTCTACGGCGGAGCAATTAACCTTGCAGGTTCGGTAAAAGGCAAAAGAACCGCAAAGCATGCTGTGTCCGACTGGATGGAAATTGAAAAACAGCGTGGTATTTCTGTTACATCATCGGTTTTGCAGTTTAAATATAACGGTTATTGCATAAATATTCTTGACACACCGGGACATGAGGATTTCTCGGAAGATACCTACCGTACACTTATGGCGGCAGACTCTGCCGTAATGGTAATTGACGGTTCAAAGGGTGTTGAGAAACAGACTATCAAACTTTTTAAGGTCTGTGTAATGCGTAATATTCCTATCATTACATTCATCAACAAGATGGACAGAGATGCAAAAAATTCTTTTGATCTTCTTGAAGACATTGAAAATGTTCTCGGAATTCACACCTATCCCGTAAACTGGCCAATCGGTTCAGGTAAGGAATTCAAGGGTGTGTATGACAGAAATTCTAAGAAAATCCTTGCTTTCACCGCTAATAACGGTCAGAAAGAAGTTGAAAAGAAAGAACTTACGCTTGACGATCCTGCCCTTGAAGATACAATAGGCTACTATCATAAGCAGGATTTGTTTGATGAAATAGAACTTCTTGACGGTGCAGGCGATGAATTTGACCTTGAAGCAGTCCGCAACGGTCAGCTTACTCCTGTATTCTTCGGTTCGGCTCTTACAAACTTTGGTGTTGAACCATTCCTTGAACAGTTCTTACAGCTCACAACTCCACCTCTGCCAAGAGAAACAGTTGATGAAAAGGTTGAGCCTATGTCAGACTTTTTCTCTGCATTTGTTTTCAAAATTCAGGCAAACATGAATAAGGCTCACCGTGACAGAGTTGCATTTATGCGCATCTGCAGTGGCAAGTTTGAAAAGAATATGGAAGTGTTCCATGTTCAGGGCAACAAAAAAATGCGTCTTTCACAGCCGCAGCAGATTATGGCTCAGGAAAGAGAAATTGTTGACGAGGCATATGCGGGCGACATCATCGGTGTGTTTGATCCGGGCATTTTCTCAATCGGTGACACAATCTGTTCACCGGGACACAAGGTACAATTCAGGGGAATTCCTACATTTGCTCCCGAACACTTTGCACTTGTCCGTCAGAAAGACACAATGAAGCGCAAACAGTTCATCAAGGGTACAAGTCAGATTGCACAGGAAGGTGCAATTCAGATTTTCCAGGAGCTTGACGCAGGTATGGAGGAAGTTATCGTTGGCGTTGTAGGCGTACTTCAGTTTGATGTTCTTAAATACAGACTTCAAAACGAGTACAACTGTGATATCATTATGGAAACACTCCCATATGAATTTATCCGTTGGATTGTAAACGATGACATTGATCCGAAAACTCTCGACCTTGCGTCCGATACTAAGAAAATTCAGGATCTTAAAGGCAACCATCTTTTGCTCTTTACAAGCTACTGGAGCATAAACTGGGCGCTTGAACACAACAAGGGACTTGAACTCGCTGAGTTCGGTACAAACTAAATATTTAAAATATCGGAGGATATATGCTGTACGACAAGCTTAAAAATTATTCAAAAAGCGGCATATATCCTTTTCATATGCCCGGACACAAAAGAACGGACATTACAGAAGAGGGTATAATACCGTATAATATCGACATAACCGAAATCCATGATTTTGACAATCTCCATTCACCAAACGGAGTTATTGACGAAATTCAGAAAAAGGCTGCAAAACTTTACAATGCAAAAAATGCTTTCATTCTGATTAACGGTTCAACAGGCGGAATACTTTCAGCAATTCGCTCAATGACAAATCAAGGCGACAAGATCTTAATGGCTCGTAACTGCCACAAATCTGTATATAATTCAGCAGAACTGTTTAATCTCAATGTCGATTACATTTTTCCCGATACAGACAGCAGATACAATATTCTTACATCGGTTTCACCTTGCGATATAGAAGATAAACTTACAAAACACAATGATGAAATCAGACTTGTAATCATAACTTCGCCTACATATGAAGGAGTTGTTTCGGATATAAAGTCAATCTCCGAAATCTGTCACAAACACGGAGCAAAATTACTTGTTGACGAAGCTCACGGAGCGCATTTTCCGTTTTCGGACAATTTTCCCGATGAAGCACTTAACTGCGGTGCAGACGCAGCAGTATTGAGTCTGCACAAAACTTTGCCGTCATTAACTCAAACTGCATTGCTCATAACAAATGACAGCGAGCTTTCTGAAATTCTTGCCGAAAATTTGGCTGTATTTGAAACAAGCAGTCCGTCATATATTTTAATGAGTTCAATCGAAAAATGTCTTGATTTCTGCGAAAACAGCAAAGATAAATTCAAGGAATATTGTTGCAATCTTAAAACGGTCAGAGAAAAACTTAAAATCTAAAATATCTGAAAATTTATGATAAAAGCGATACTGATTTTGATTATGATATCGGCAAAATTGTAATTTCAACAGCGAACGCAAATATTTCGGGAACAAAGCTTGCCGAAATACTGCGAAATAATTATCAGATTGAAACCGAAATGGCATATTCGGACTATGTAATTGCCATGACATCTGTTTGTGACACTGAAAAAGCTTTTGATATGCTTTCAGATGCTCTGGTTTCAATTGACAGCGAACTTTCAAAAGGAGCCGACACCGAGCGTGTTCCGTTAAAAAATCTCTACACAGGCAAAAATTTCAACGCCTGCGAGTTGTACAAATTCAACAAAGAAACTATTCCGTTTCAAAATTCGGAATTCAGAACTTCTGCCGAATATATCTGGGCATATCCACCCGGAATTCCCCTCATCGTACCCGGTGAAATTATAAGCAAGGAACTTATAAATTACATTGAATATCTTTCAGCCTGCAAGGTTGAGATTATGTCAACAAAAAGCGGTATGACGGACAACATAAGCGTAGTTAAAAAAGATTGACAAATCAATGGCTGTGTGATAATATTAAACTAACAAAATCTAACAAGGAGTTTGATTTATTATGAAGAGAATTAAAACTATCGAAACTCGTGACCTCAAGAAGAGCGTTAAGACAGGCGGTTGCGGCGAGTGCCAGACTTCATGTCAGTCAGCGTGTAAGACATCTTGCGGCGTTGCTAACCAGCAGTGCGAAAAGTGCATGAGCGAGAAATAATTCTATTTTAATTTGATTATTAAGGATTATCGCCGTTTTCCCAAAGGGTTAACGGCTTTCCTTTTGTCTAATGGAGATATTATGATTCATCAGTATAAACTTAACGGATACAACATAGTTCTTGATGTTTACAGCGGCAGTGTACACGCAGTCGATGACCTTGCTTATGATGTTATTGCAATGTACAAAAACGCAACAAAAGAACAGATAATCGACGAAATGCTTTCAAAATATGCAGACAATCCTGAGATTACAAAAGAAGAAATCTCCGACTGCATTGATGATGTAAAAGAGCTTGAGGAACAGGGAAAGCTCTTTACAGACGACAAGTACGAAAACCTTGCGTTTGACTTTAAAAAGAAAAACACAGTAATCAAAGCACTTTGTCTGCACATTGC
>ENA-OQCW01000184-OQCW01000184.1-human-gut-metagenome-genome-assembly--contig:-NODE-184-length-46995-cov-6.188401_pt1 | contig 46995 bp, 54 predicted proteins | sample MGYA00242767_ERZ504593 | MGnify/ENA primary metagenome ERZ504593 (study PRJEB26092, sample SAMD00036307) | human gut metagenome | host: Homo sapiens | study: EMG produced TPA metagenomics assembly of... | reverse complement strand
TACTTCAAAAACATCTATGCCTGTGGAACGGATCCCTGGTGAAAAGATGTATATTGACTGGGTAGGCGACCAGCCGGAACTGCTATTGGATACAACAACTGGCGAACTTCGGAAAGTTCACATTTTTTACAACTACTGCGTAATCCATCTCCTCAATCCGTCTCTCGATATGATAAAGAGGGATTCCTTTACCAAATTTATCATTTTCCGTAATGAAGATCACATAAGTATCCACTAAATCTTCAAAATCTTCGCCTTTAGAAAGAAGCGTACGGTCAATCATACTGCTGTGGAATCTGGCTCGTTTTACACCAGAGCCACGATCTTTCCATCCAAAGCTTCAGAAAAAAAGTCATCGTCCATCAGGCGCAGTTCTTTCAGCAATTGCAAATCCTTTTCGTTCATTACATGCTTTTCTGTCTCCTGCACATGATCATTTATCCCTCCACTTGCTTATTTCTGCTTAATAAATTGCCTCCCATGCCTCTATCGCTTTCAACATATCCCTTGCCAAAACTGCTTTCTCTTCATTTTCCCCGTCTGAAAAATAAGTATATACGTCTGAAATCTGTCCTCTCAACGCTTCTGTCTGCTCTGGTCCTGTTCCACATTGACCAGTTTCAAGCTCGTATATTGCCTGACCGTAAGCTGACACAAACCACATAAGCGCCTTGTCGTAACATTCTGCAATCTCTTCTTGTCCCACTATGGGTATGCCTGCTTCTTCTATATAATTCACTCCTATCAGACGCATATTTTCAGATACTTTCTGATAAGAATTTGCCTCTATCCGCTTCTCTTTCGATTTTTGAAGCTGATCCAACTGCACAAAGTAGTAAGGGTCTCTCACTTTTGCATCTAAAAAATATGTATAGTAGATATTTGCCTCCTCGATTCTCTGGACGTATGATTGCAGATACGAGGACTCCACCGGCGCCATCCTTGTTTCTCTTGGACAAAATCATCCTCCCCTCGGAGAGACTGTTACTTTAAAATTGAATTCAGAATCATCTAGTATAGAATAAATTAAATTTCTGCTATATATTTTTGAGATGATGTATGGTAAAATAGTGTTATCAAAGAAAGGATGAACGCTATGAGAAAAACATATCTTCCTCTGTCAGATGAAGACAGGAATTACCTTAAATCATTATCAAAAAAGAGAACCATTCAGGCACAAGTCGTGGATCGTGCCAGGATTCTTTTATATAAAGCCGATGGAATGACATTCCAGGAAATTGCTGATAAACTTGCAATCAGCACTGCCACGGTACGCCTTTGTGTTTCGAAGTTTCATAAAGGCGGTGTGGATGCTGCACTGTTTGATGTTCAGCGTCCTGGACGTCCATCCGAAATCACCGACGATGCGAAGGCATGGATGATCAGTATTGCGTGTCAGAGACCGGCAGAACTCGGTTATGCGCAGGAACTGTGGACATTGGCTTCTCTCCATAAATACATTCAGAAACATGCAGAGGAGGCGGGATATCCAAGACTTTCAACAGTTACGAAACCTTATATCCAGAAATTCCTCAGGGAACAGGATATGAAACCCTTTAAAATCAAACATTACTGCGAAAAGAGGGATCCTGATTTTGAATCAAAAATGCATGAAGTCCTGCTGGTCTACAAACAGATTGAAATGCAGTTTGATGAGAATGGTGATCTCATTGTTCCAGACGATTATAAATTGACGATTACGGTGTCCTATGATGAGAAACCGGGTATTCAGGCAATCTCCAATACTGTACCGGATTTACGCCCGACACCGGAACACGGAGAGGTATATCGTGATGCAGAATACAAACGTCTTGGAACGCTCTCTTTGCTGGCAGGCATTGATCTGCTTACAGGAGAAGCCATCCCGTTAGTAAGTGAGACTCACAAGAGTTCTGATTTTATTGAGTTTTTAAAGATACTGGATAAAAAATATCCATCACAGGATACAATCCGGATCATCCTGGATAATCATTCCGCACATACTTCTAAAGAAACACGGCGCTTTCTGGATACGCTGCCAAAGGGACGTTTTAAATTTGTGTTTACTCCGAAACATGGCTCATGGTTAAATATGATTGAAAGTTTCTTCAGTAAGATGACCAGACAGATGCTTCGTGGAATTCGTGTCAATAGCAAACAGGAATTGGAAGAACGAATTTACAAGTATTTTGACGAAATAAACCGTGAGCCTGTAGTTTATCACTGGAAGTATAAAATGGATGAAATCAGTGAAGAGGAAGCGGCATCGGTTTAATATAGCAATTATTTATTATTCGCTGTACTAGTATAGGATTAACGAAAGATAACATTATAAAATATGATTACACAAAGGATGCTAGAACTCATTCGACAACCGGGAGGTTATTATAAGCTAGATCATGCAATAACTGCTACACAAAAAACAATTCTAGGAGCCTTTGGTCTAGGTGAAGAAACGGCAAGGGCGAAGGCAATTGTAATTGGAAAAGAACTTGTGAATGGGGTTAGACCAGAAAAGGAGGATGACGAAGATGGCGAGAGTGAAAACCTCTAAATCAGTAGATATGCGAATAGCAGAAACAGAGAAAAAGTTTCGTAAACTGAAGGAGCGATGCGACAAGGTCTCAGAAGAATTAGATTCTTTGTACGAAGAAAAGAAGGAAATCGAAAACAAAGAATTATTGGATGCAATCAGAAACAGTTCAAGAACACGAGCAGAAATCATTGCATTTTTAGAATCGAAATAATTATAAAATTACAGGAACCCCTACGAAAAAACGGTCGCTTGGGTTCCTGTTTTTGATTTGAGTAGGAAAACATGGGAAGTTAGCAATAAAAGGAGTCAAGAAATAAAAAATCCGTTGGATTAGTTGGCGGTTACACAGCAACTATCTGAGGAGTGTCAGATGAGTGCTGTGTATTTTTGCTCTTACTCAATGATGTTAGATTTTAGAATGTTCTCCGTATTAATAATATAATTGAAGAAATCTTTGGTTTTGATACGGACACTTGCAGAATTGGAGCCACCGCCCATTATCACATATTCAGTATTGATGCGATCCACATTAAGTAGATAAATCTGTTCATCGGAATCGGATTTTCTCTTTAAATCTGTTATTACAGTAAGCGGAGATATGGTTCCCTGATAGAATCTTTTTACAACAGATGGCTCAGGAACGAGTTCAAATTTGGTATGATCGAACGCCACCGGTTTATCATATGGTAGAATGGCATAAATCCATGTGTGTCCGTTTTCTTTTCGGTCCCTATTCTGTAAAATAACAGTTTTGAGAAGAGTGGCATTAGTTGCTGAAATATTATTTGCCTGAAGACTCCGACGCAAGCTCTTTGAATCAGGAGAGAGCATATGCGTAATTGAATCAAAAGGAATTCCTTTGCTCTGAAGATAATCTAGCACCATAGATTGATCGATAGGAAGATCTTGATAATTTCTTTTATGGGCAATCAAATTTATTAATTGTCCATGAGAGCCTTTTTTTGCATACAATTTATCAGCTTCACGAATCTCATCCAAAATTTCTCGTGAGTATTCACCGGGATCAATCAGGGCAGATATATATGGATACGTGGACAGAATGATTTTACTCTGATCGAAAAATGGTAGGAAAGCCGACAGGAAGTTTTCAGGAGAATATGCCTTCAATCTTTTCAGCATAGAGTTCTGTTCACTAGTTGTATGGGTCCAGTAATCAGCGATGTATGTAGGAGAAATCTCAAAACGCTGATCATGAATAAGATGTTTGTTTAGAACGATAGCATCCTTATTATATACGGATATGAACATGATTCCGTTTTCTGACAGCCAGTTATAGGCATACCGGATAAAACGGGTCAAATCGCTGATCTGACTTCCAGCACCATATCCTATGACAAGTAGATTAACTTTTCCATTAAGCTCTTCAGGATACTGGTGCATCATATATTCTGGATTCAGATGACATAAGCGTAAGGACACATTTTCAGGAACATAACGATGCTTAGATTTTTCTTCCAGCGTATTCATAACGTAGTAAGCATTTTGCGAAGCAGTAAGCAGAATAACTTTTTGGCAACGTTCGATAATGTCAAGTGTTGTGAGTGAGTTTGGAGAACATACTTCAACTACAAGAGGGAGTTTTTCTTCCTTCGAATTTAAGACTTTATCTACTTCTTGAGCAACCTGTGTTCGTTCGTAATAAATTGTGTGTCTGGATAAATACGAATACTGACAGATATCTTTGAGTAAGGTATGTTTGGCATAATACTCAAAGTTTCGTTTGTTGGTACGTTCGCTATATGAAATCAGAATTTCGTTCAAGGCTTTTTCGGCTGTTTCGTCATCTTTTGCTCGATCGATTTCCTTATGAAGTTTTTCACGATAAGGAACAAAGATAATTTCATTACTAATAACGCTCAGATAAGACATTAGCCTCTCGAAAATCAGCTGTGCATATTTGTGGCAATCAATAATCTGAGCAAAATTTGCGGCATCCTCCTGCTGAAGTTGTAATCCCTGAATCGAAATCTGATCCAATGTTTTGCGTGTTATAAACTCAAAGAAGAGATTGTGCTTTTCCATTAATGCCGATTGAACAGAAAATGATACTGATTTTTTGTCTATATCGGTAACAAAAAGGATCATACTCAGATTGTTTGAACTCTTTAAGCGATCTATCATATATGAAAAATAGCCGAGTTCACTGGTATCTGAATAATCTATAAGATAATTCGACAATAAGATACCAACATGATATGCATTAGGAAATTTCAAAATTAAATAGTTAAGTTGACTACCCCCATGAATTGGCTGTGATGTATATCCAGAACTATATATCAAGGGAGCATAAGTAGGCTCTAATCCATTTTCATTGTCATGTATAACCTGTTCACTGACCTGAAAATAATCTCTGAAAGGGGAAAGTAATACTTTAGCCTTTTGAATAATATTTTTGGTACCAATTCGATCCTGTAAATAATATCCCTCAGAAAAATCAAGCAGTAGTAACTGATCTATTATGGTTTGGATTGATTTATTGTCATCAAATATTTCCTGTACATATTCCCTGATAATACTATTATTTTCCAATACTGATAGTGTGTATTCGGAAAAATCATTGAAATGTACGGCAATTTCGTTCTGTAAAGTATTTACGACAGCATCAAAGCTTTTGGTTTGCACATGTTGATTTTTTTGATCAGACCATGCTTTCAGTGATTTTCTATCTTTACCGGTTTTTTTTTCTAATTCATAAAATGATATTTTTTTCTTTTCATTGAAATATTTCAGAATAATGGAAAGAAGCAGTTCTTTCGTGATTTTCATGATTAATTCTCCATAAGGTAAACAACGGTTTCATGTAAAGTATACCATATAAACACAAAAATGTGTCAAAGTGGTCATTATAAAAATAGTGGAATTTAGTGGAATTTGTAACTGTTTAAATAATAAAAAATCCCTCTAATCATCCCTTATAATTTCTGTGTCCATGTGGTAATAAATAGATATGAGAAAGGGAGGAATGTTATCATGGACAAACAAAGAATCGAAGAGATCGCGGTGAACCGGGAAAAGAGCATCGAGGATATGCTACCAATTGCGACAAAATGTGATTGATGTTGCTTAAAACTATGGGCAAAAGGATTCTGTTATTATATTATCGCAGAATAAATAGGAAGGAAAGGTGAGCAGATATGGAAAATATTAAGTTTAAAGAGAACTTTAATAATTGTCGTACATCAATTTACAAACCTGAAACAAGGCAGTTCTTACTGTCAAGAATTGCTGGAAGCGAACAGGAAACAGACATGTCTGTTCCTTCTAACTGTGATGGCTTTGGACGTATCCATCATTTTAGACGTAATGTTGATAAATGGGTACAGGATCCGTTACCAAATGATCCGGTATGTAAAGCACTGGGAATTCCTTATACTGATCTGCTTGAGGCACAGGTGTTTCAACTTGCATCATGTAATGTTCATTGTTGGTATTGCTTTGTACCAGATGAGTTGAAGCGTGGGAAAATGATTAATGCAAAATGGCTTACAGCTGAACAGATGGTTGAGTTGTATAAGAAATCAGATACTGGCATTAGAGTCATAGATTTGTCAGGAGGAAATCCGGAATTAGCACCAGAATGGACCTTAGATACAATGAAGGCTCTCGAAAGGAATGAACTCCAAAATAAAGTATATCTGTGGACTGATGACACATTGACCACTGATTATGCTTTTGAGTACCTTTCTAAGGAAGAATTAAGTTACATGGCATCATACAGAAATTTTGGTAAAGTCGGTTGCTTTAAAGGTTTCGATGCTCATTCATTCGCTTTTAATAGTAAGCTTCTGGAAAACATGTACGAAAAACAATTTGAACGGTTTGAAAGATATGTTGATATGGGATTGGATATATACGGATATGTAACATTTACCTCTGATAACTATGATGGTATTGAAGAGAAGATGGGAAAATTCGTAGATCGTTTGCAAAAGATTCATCCAATTCTGCCATTGAGGACTGTCCCTCTTAAGATCTTTATTTTCACACCAACTGGTTCAAGATTAAATGATCGCTACAGCATAGCACTTAAAAATCAGACTCGTGCTATTAAAGCATGGAAAGTTGAGCTTTCAAAACGTTATTCTAAAGAACAGCTTACTGGTAGAATTTCAGACAACACATATTAAAATGAAGCAAGAAAGGAGATTACCATGGTAGTTGATAGCATTTCACAGTTTATGAGTCAGATGGATGAGGCAGTATTAGCTTTAATGGATGATTATGATGACTTTTATATGATTATGAAGAATAATCATGGTATTCATCCAATCGACCTTCAGAAATCTATTAAGAGACTGTATAGATCAAACAAGATTAGAAAATCTAAATATATTAGAATAATGGCATCGGCATTAAACACGAATATTCACGGTTTTGAAGATATGCCAGATGTACTTCCAGTTCCTCATATTCTGGATTATGACTGGCGATTTAGCCGTCAGGGACTTGAGTATATGGCCAATGCCGTTAAAAAAATCATAAAAAAGAAAAATGCAGTGATTGTTTTCCTCGGAGCTCCAACATTATTTAGATATTGCTATAATAAGTCTTTTTTACATACGAAACTGGTACTGGTGGATATTAATGCGGACAAGCACTCTATCGGAATTGACCCAAATCGTGCATTATGCATTAACTGTAATTTAAATGGTTCCTGTACAGAGCTTCTTTCAATTCATGCAGATATTGTTGTGATGGATCCTCCATGGTACTTGAACTATTACCAGCTCTTCTTTGATAGAGCTGCTATGATGAGTGCTCTGGATACTCAGATTATGTGTATTATGCCGCCAAAGTTTACCAGGGCAAAGACGGAGAGTGAAACCCACTCACTGTTGGAGATGATCCAGGAGGATTATGGCTTTGTTAAAAAGCATTATTTCACTGGCGTAGTAACTTATCATACCCCGCCATATGAACAGAATGTTTTAAAGGCAAATGGAATTTGCTGTCATCCCGAAAATTGGAGAATCGGTGATCTCCTTATTGTTGAAAAGGTGTATAATGTTATTACCACATGTACACATGATGTCAGTATTATAGAACCTGAATGGGATGAAGCATGTGTAAACAACATCCGTATCAAATACAAAACATGTGAAAGCAAGATTGATAATTATAACATTGAGTTAGAACATATTTTCAATGATGATATTTATCCATCTGTGAAAAGAAGCTTTGGCGGAAAGAAAACTATCAATGTTTGGACCAGTGGCAACCGCGTATTCTGGTGTAATAATATGGCGGTTTTAAAAATGATCCTGCATAATATTGATAGAGATATTTTTGAAGTTATTGTAGAAAATGGCTGTAGAATTCCTAATAAGGAAGAACTAGAGCAGCTTGAGAAAATTCAAGGAAAGCTTCTAGATGTAATACGTCTTGAAGCAGAGGAATATGGTTCATCTTGGAGGATTGCAATATGATTGATAAAGAAATGATTCTGACACAATTAACTGATCGAATTAAAGCATCTGAAGACCGGTACTGGATCTCAAAAATTGAAGTTCTTCGTGACAGCCATATTCATGTGGCTGTCATGGTTGAACCTTATATAACAAAGATTATGAAAGGGGAAAAGACCATTGAATCTCGATTTTCACAGAATAAAATTGTACCATGGAAGAGAGTATTTCCTGGTGATATTATAATCATTAAACGGTCAGGAGGTGGTTTTGAATCTGTTTTTGAGGCTGGCGAGGTGATTTCAAAGGAGATAATGTCTCCTGATGAAGTAGAACAAATAAAAAATGGTTTTAATGATCGTCTTTGTATAGAAGATGATTGGTGGGAAAGAAAATCAAAAAGCAGATATGCTACTTTGATTCCAATAACGCATCTGTTGAGGTTCGATCCGTTTGTAATTAAATTTAAGAATCGTCAGACTTGGTTAGAACTATACCAGCCCAATCAGGATGATAAAGAGCTAGCGTCGGAGGATGTTATAGGAGACGAGGAGTCTTCAGTTGATTCAAAGATGATGCAGGCACCAGTATATTGTATTTCTGGAAAAATTGGAAGCGGCAAAACAACTATTGGTAAAATGATAGCAAATGAAATTGGTGGTATACACGGTTCAGTAAGTGATTTCTTGAAAGCTGAGTTGAAAAAACAAGGCATTACAACGCCAACAAGAGAACAATTGCAGGATCTTGGAGCAGCCTATATCGAAAATGGGTGGGTTGAATTTGCATCTCAAACAGTGAAACATATTGGACGCAAGAAGGAATTACCTTTTGTAATTGATGGAGTTCGCCATATTAATTTTTTAAATGCTATAAAAATGATATGTTGGCCTGCACCTGTTTACGAAGTTGTTCTTCATGCTAATGACGATACTCTTCAGCAACATATCTCTATTCGTGGAGCTGAAGTATTTGATTCTACACATCGTGCTGAAGGAGATCTGGAAGGACTTCTTGCTATCGCAGACATTGTGATAGACATTGATGGGAAAGAAAAAGAAGAGGTGTTGAAAGAACTCTTAATGAAACTTGTAAATGCAACAGCATTATCAGATGATAATTTACCTTTTTGTCAAATTCGTGAATTTATTGATCTATTTAACAAAGATCGGAAGTGGAAATCGTATCACAATGCAAAAGACTTGATTGTAAGTATTAATATAGAAGCATCGGAACTCTTAGAAATCTTCCAGTGGACGGATAAGAAGACTGAGCCGTCTCCTGAAATGATGGAACGTATAAAAGATGAGCTAGCAGATGTTCTGATATATAGTATTGACTTGGCTAATGCTTGCGATATAGATATGACACAGATGATTATGAATAAGCTCGTTAAAAATGCAGAAAAATATCCGATTAAATAAGTGCTTGAAGGCACATTAGATGCGAGATTTTGTAATAGCAGTGCACCTTGTAAGTGGCATTGGGTGGGCTCAAAGCAATGGAATATTTTTATGCATTCCCGGGTGCATATGGGCTGTGAATTGGCTCATTTGAATGATATATTTTGGAACAGGGAGTCTATTTCTGGAAGTGATGAATCGTTTAGCTATGAAAATGCAACAGCAATCGCATATGCGTTAAGAGAACTTAACGAATTGGTTGGATAAAGTAGTATCGCCGGAGTGAGCATTCCGGCGATACCAAAGGACTATTATGGTAAGCGCAAAATAATTCGACGGATTGCTTTGCCCTAAAATTCAGTCCATAATAATCATTAGAGAATGCAAGCACTTTACTTCATCTTCTGTTGCTAGAAATGATTGCTAACTTCCCATGTTTTTCCTACTCAAATCAAAAACAGGAACCCAAGCGACCGTTTTTTCGTAGGGGTTCCTGTAATTTTATAATTATTTCGATTCTAAAAATGCAATGATTTCTGCTCGTGTTCTTGAACTGTTTCTGATTGCATCCAATAATTCTTTGTTTTCGATTTCCTTCTTTTCTTCGTACAAAGAATCTAATTCTTCTGAGACCTTGTCGCATCGCTCCTTCAGTTTACGAAGCTTTTCCTCTGTTTCTGCTATTCGCATATCTACTGATTTAGAGGTTTTCACTCTCGCCATCTTCGTCATCCTCCTTTTCTGGTCTAACCCCATTCGCAAGTTCTTTTCCAATTACAATTGCCTTCGCCCTTGCCGTTTCTTCATCTAGACCAAAGGCTCCTAGAATTGTTTTTTGTGTCGCAGTTATTGCATGATCTAGCTTATAATAACCTCCCGGTTGTCGAATGAGTTCTATTTTTTCTAATTCTCGAAGTGCTGCAGGAACAGTCATAAAGTTTGGTTTCTTCGCCATTTCTGCCTTTCGACGCATCAATAACGTATACATTCTATTTCTAATGATTAGCGCAACAAATTCAATAAAGATTTTTGATTCGATTCTTTCTGTAGTCATAACCCTAAGAGATCGGTTTCCAAGGAAGGATTTGTCACTACAAAACAACTTCTCAGAGGCATCTCTATTCTTGTAAAGGGCAAGGGCCTCTCCAGCCGTCATTTTCTTGGAGGTTACAATGGCGTAATAGCCACATAGTGAGAGTTCCTGTTCGATAACGTCCTCTCGTTCCTTGTACCCATAAAATTTATTCTCATGATACGTGAGGTCGTAGTAGTTGGCATAGATTTTAGGAAGTGTGACTTCTTTTCCCTTAACCTTGTTCATGACTTCTTCCATTCGTGCGAGCTTGTTTTCTAACTGTGTTCGTTCTGCATTTTCTCGACCGGATTTGTGATACAGATGGAAATAGCTGTCGTTTTCATCATCCACATATAGTTTGGAGCGAATCGTCTTTCCATAGGTTCTGTATTCCTTGATTGCATTCGACCTTCGCGTTTCAAAAGAGCCTTTATGTTCAAGAATTAAACTATTCACAAACTCTGCTCGTCCTTTGACCATAATTACGTAATCATAATTGCAAGCTTCCATAAACCTGATATTGTCCTTACTGAAATAGCCTCTGTCTAATACGAATCCAAGATTTTTATATCCATATCCTTGAAATTTTTGGATTAGGTATTGTAATTGAGAGACATCTATAATACTTCCAGGATAAGTCTCGTATAATAGCGGAGTCTGGTTATTCATGTCATAAGCAACCGCATAGTTAAAAATAGGAGAGCCAACATCGTTTTTGGGGTGTCCAAACTCAACCATCTCGATATCACCGGCTTCACAATTCTTATTTGTTGAGTCATAAGAAATATAGATTTTCTCGGAATGCTTTCGGTCGGAACTCCATCTGTTCAGAAACTCCGATCTTTCATCTGGTCCTATCTCGGAAAGAAATCGTGAAATAGTTGAATCACTGTAAATCTTATGTTCTGGTGTCAGCAGAGGATGATTGTAGGCGTATTCCGGATAATGTTGAGCTGCGTTACTTTCTGTGATTATAGAATATACAGCCAAATCCAGTAAAAGACCTCTTCCGTGCGCATCCCAATTCTGAAGATGACTCTCTAACTTGTAATCTTCAATAATCTTTTTGAGAACAAGAAATGCACCGACTCTGACACAAGAACTTCGAAAAACTTCTGTGTTCTCTTCTGGAAGAGCTACTTCAGGAAAATATTTTTCGAAGGTTGGATTTGGATACATCATTGTCTGGTCATTTTCGCATACCTTGCCAATTGTGGTTCGTTTCGCTGTATTGTATTTCTTTTCCGGATGATAAACGCGTTCATAGGTGTATTCCACATAGGTAGTTGCACCCCGTTTGTTATAAGAAATCTTACCTGTATTTTCTGGGATTTTTACGAGAAAGTTATAGTACATTTCACACCTCCATGAGTATAATATCCTACTCAATTATTATAACAAAAATTCCGCAGAATTGCAAACACAATCTGCGGAAAAGTCTGTATTTATGCGGTTTGAAAAGTATTTTCTTCACGGAATTTTAGGCACAATTGCGCAAGAGTAGGATTTTTATGGTGTTGTTGACCTCATAAATTATCAAAATACTGATTTACTTGCCTGTCTCTGAATTGACCTGTATACTGTCATCAGCATACAAAAAGGAAAAGGTCTCAGAGCACCCTCCTAGCAAGTTGTGTACTCTGAGACCCTGGTCACTAAACCATGGTTATTATATCAGATTATTCACTTGTCCTCAAGGAGGATTTTGGTGTTTTTTGTTGAGAGCAGTGTGACCACCCATATGTGCCCCATCTGTCAGGCTACGCTTCGTTACCGGGATTCACGCCCACGCATCCATAGAAAGGAAGGCGGTTTAAAAGATCAGTTGATCATTCGGCGGTTTTATTGTAAGAACTGCCACTTATCATAATGAACTTCCGGATTGTCTTGTTCCGTACAAGCATTACGAAACAGAAGTGATCTCCGGGGTGCTGGATGGCGTTGTACAGCCGGAAGACTTAGATTCTGAAGACTACCCGTCCTGCGCTACCATGCTCCGCTGGCTGCAATGGTTCTGCGAAAATCTTGAACGTATCAACGGATATTTAAGGACGATCCGGGAGTTCCTGCTGGGTTATAACGAAGAGAGGATTTCCCTTGGTTCACTGCTCGATTCTTTCAGAAACCAATATCAAAACTGGTTAGAAATCATCTTGCGTCAGATTTACAACAGCGGGGGATTTTTAGTCCGATCTGCTGGTAAGGCTTATGCACCTACTTTGCATCGTCTGTCGCGGTACCAACGGGTATAGTGGTCTCAAAAGGAGGTCACTATTTTATGAATACAAGAATAAACAAACAACAATGGCAGGAAGAAGAAGCCCTCAGGCGTTTCCAATTGATTTCTCCGCTTCTCCAGGCTGATCTGGATGATGCAAAACGGATCCAGCTGCGCAAAAAGATTGCAGAGGAGAATCATATATCGGTCCGTTCCCTTTACCGTTATGAAAAAGCGTTTTCGGAAAGGCAGTTTACAGGGCTAAAGCCGGCTGACCGGGAGAAACACCGCTCACAAAAACTCCCTGAAAACTTTGAGTTTCTGTTGGAGCAGGCAATCCAGCTACGCAAGGAGGTTCCCGAGCGGTCGGTTGCCCAGATCATCTACATCCTGGAAACGGAAGGGCTTGCAGCACCCGGTGCTTTAAAGCGTTCTACTTTGGAACGCCATATCTACAAGGCCGGTTACGGCCAAAAGCAGATGCAGATGTACCAGGATGCAAGGAACAGTTCTTCCAAACGTTTCTGCAAACCACACCGCATGATGCTGATCCAGGCGGATATCAAGTATGGTCCCAAGCTTCCGATTGGAAGAAATGGAGCCAAGGTACAGACTTACCTGTCCTCGGCAATCGATGACCACTCCAGATACCTTTTATCTTCCCGGTTCTATGATAATCAGGAAGAAGCAATCATTGAAGATACGTTCCATCAGGCGGTTTCCCGGTATGGAACCTTCGATGCCTGTTACTTTGATAATGGGACACAGTATATCGCAAAACAGATCCGGTCTTCCCTTGCAAGGTTGGGCATCCGTGTGATGTATGCAAAACCAAGATCCGGTAAAAGCAAAGGGAAGATCGAGAAGTTCCATCAGGTAGTAGATGCTTTTATCCGGGAATCAAAGCTGAAAAACATCAAAACACTGGAGGAACTGAACCGCCTATGGGCCATCTATCTGGATGAGTATTACCACAAGAAAAAGCATGATGGCATCGCAGAATACTATGAAAGCCTTGGCGCTGCCGTTCCGGAAGAAGGGATCTCACCGCTTCAGGAATGGAACCGGGACAGCCGCCCACTGACTTTTTTGGATACAGCCGTTGTAGCCGAAGCTTTCCTGCATCATGAGCAGAGGAAAGTGGATAAAGGTGCCTGTATCAGTTTCCGCGGGCAAAGGTATGAAACCAAGCCGGCCCTGATCGGGTATACGGTAGAAATCTCCTATGATCCGGCAAATCCTGAGATCATCACCATTTCTCATCCCGGATTTGAACCTTTTCCGGCAAAACCTGTAAAGATTGGACCGTATTGCGACAGGCAGGCAACACTACCAGCTGCTATGCAGGGACAAGAGCCGACAACTTCCCGTTTCCTGGATGCTTTGGAAGTAAAGCATACCCAGAGAAGACGCCAGGTAGCGGATGCGATTTCGTTTGCATCCTACAGGAAGGAGGCGAATGACTAATGTATGAATCATTCTTTGGCATGGAACATACCCCGTTTGTCCGGGATGTCCCTCCCGAAAAACTGTTTGAATCCAATGCCTTCAGGGAAACGCTCGGCCGTCTGGCTTATGTGGCAGACCGCCAGATGTTTGCTGTTGTAACAGCTGATTCAGGGTGTGGAAAGTCAACGCTTATCCGCCGGTTTTATTCGGAACTTCCAAAAGAGGATTACATCATCCTTTATCTGTCAGACTCAAAACTGACCCCAAGGTGGTTCTATAAAGGTCTGCTGGATCAGTTGGGGCTGGAATCCCGTTTCTACCGCGGTGATTCAAAGCGTCAGCTGCAACAGGAGATCGAGGTAATCCGGGGCATACAGCGTAAAAAGGTTGTCTGCATCCTGGATGAAGCCCACCTGTTAGAGAAGGAGACGCTGGAAGAATTCCGCTTTTTGCTCAATTACCGGTTTGATTCCATGAGTCCCATGGCGCTTGTTTTAGTTGGGCAGACAGAACTGTGGGAAAATAAACTAAAGCTACAGCGGTATGCCGCCATCCGGCAGCGCATTGATATGTACTGTACACTGCCCCATCTTGACCGTTCTGAAACAGAACAGTATATCGCAAGCCACATGTCTTATTCCGGATGTAATCAGGAGATATTTACATCTAAGGCATTAGATGAGGTACATAAAGCGTCGGCCGGAATTCCACGAATGATCAACCGAGTCTGTGAAAAAGCACTGATGTATGCGTTTCAAAATCAGAAACGATTGATCGATGACTATATGATCAAGTTCGTTGTGGAACACGAAATGCTTGGAATGGTAACTTCATAAAGCAGACGCCGCCTGGAAACAGGCGGTATTGCCTAACTGACTGATGACAGAAAGCTAAGCAACTGAGCGTCAACTGATGTGAGCAATCTTGTGACATCTCATGAAATCACTAACACTTACAGCATCTACCTGGCATGAGTTGGAAACCATTGGAAAATTCGATAAAAATGCAAAGCTCTCATTTATCAGTGATGACATGCTTATTTTAGGATGTGATGTGGGTAGTGAAACCCATTATCTGAGAGCGATTGACACCAAAGGAAGAGAACTCAGTAAGTCCGCATATTCATTTCGTAATAATTGCGAAGGATTTCAGAGTGCAAAAGAATGGGCAGTAGAACTCGCTGCGAAAAATGGGATCAGTGTTGTGCAGGTAAATCCTTATTGCAAATTACGCTCAAACGGAATGCCAGTTCCGCTACTGCGGAACTGCTATTCCATTTTTAACGGTACGAAGTACCTCTAGATGATATCATTCTGTTTCACGCATATTTATACCGTTCATTTCCAGACGATATGTATGATGTTTATCTGTGATTCGTGTAAGGCACGCATCAGCGTAGGTATTATCAGCAAACATATCAAACCATGTACTGACTGGAAACTGTGAGATGACTACAGTTGATTTTCTTCCATCCCTGGTGTCAAGGACTTCAAAAAGATCCCGGCATTTATCAAGATCGAGATCCATAAGGCCAAAATCATCGATTACAAGAAGGTCCAGTTTGGTCAGCTTATTCAGGTAATCCAGATTTGTGGATTTGATACGTGCCTGTTCCATTTCGCTCATAAGAGTGTTCGCTTTTATATACTTTACACTCTTAGACTGCTTCATTGCAGTTACACAAAAAGCATTGATTAGATAAGTTTTTCCACTGGCGGAAGATCCTGTTACAATGAGATTCTTTCCTTCCTCTATCCAATGGCAGGTACTCAGTCGCTCTATTGTCTGGGTATCAAGCTGACGTTCTGGACGGTAAATAGTTTCGTCAAGATCCGCCGCTGGGTATCGCAGATGCGCTTCTTTCATCAGACGATTAAAACGTTTATCTGCTCGCGCCTGCCACTCTGCATCAACCATTGCTGTCATGCGTTCCAAAAAAGTGTTCAGATCTGCATTGGGATCTTTCAACTGTTCTTCCAGGATATGTGCCATTTCTGGAACACGGAAACTTTTCAGACGCATGATCAGAGCCTGTTCCTGAGGTGTTAATGTAATGTCATGGGATGAACTCATTTGTATGCCTCCTTTCCACGGATGTTTGTATGGGAAGGAAGTTTTCCGGTTCCGTTTATAGCGCTGCTGGAATGATTATTCTGAACCATGCTAAGTACTTTCTTGAAATAAGAATACTTGCAGGCATTGGCTTCTACGCATTTCTCAGCAGCCTCCTGAACCAGCCTGTGAGGAACATCTTTACAGGAATGGAGTACACCGGCACAGCTGTTGTATGCCTGTTCCTCATGCTTGGAACTGCGGAGTATCCTGTCAATAAGAGTTACCATAGATTCTCCATAAACAGATGCCCATCGTCTGTAATAAGCTCCGTCATGTGCATTCACTTCTTTGTAATATAGGTGTTCTGGAGGCATATGACTGTCATCTGTAATGTAAAGAGGAAAATCACGGTAAGATCTTGGATGGCGGCAGATCAGCCGGTTATACTCATCACAGATCCGTATCTCCGTCATTGTAGCCTTAAGAATTGCAGGCTTCCCTTTATAGGTATACAATACAGAATAGTAGTGGGCATCATACTCAAGGTGGTAATTATCTGGAACTTTAAGAAAGTATTTATAATCACAAAGTGTATAACTTTCGCCTGGAAGCTGGTTCATACGCGGTTTGTCGTACTTTTCGAATCCATTCATGCGGGATTTCCGAATGTCAGATTTTTTCTGGAAAGGACGCTGGTTGATGTCCGCTACGATCTTTTTGACCGCAGCATTCAGAGCTTCCAGAGAGGTATAAGTATCTTTCTTTAATTCTTCTACCAGATGCGTCTCCAAGAAACGCACATGATTTTCAACTGTTGGTTTGCCTTTCGGTTTCCTTGGTGGTGGCGGCAGAATAATCGTATCATAAAAAGTTTCCAGATCTGAAAAAGCTGACTGCAGCACAAGTTCATCTTTACTATGCCTGGTAACAGCTGTTCTCAGATTGTCCGGGACAAGATATTTAGGAACTGCCCCATAATAAGACAGTGCATGTACTGTGCCGGTAATAAAATGTGGAAGTTTTTCATCCGGAAAGATCTCTGCATAAACAAGGCTGCTAAAACCAAGTGTAGTTGTAAAAATGTGAACTTTCCGAAGTTCGCCAGTTGTTGTATCCAATAGCAGTTCCGGCTGGTCGCCTACCCAGTCAATATACATCTTTTCACCAGGGATCCGTTCCACAGGCATAGATGTTTTTGAAGTACCATAAGTATCTACCATAAAATCACGATACAGCTTATAAAACTGAGCAAGCTGGTAACCGTTAGGATGCTCTTTTTTATAATCAATCCATAGAAAACTCAAGTCAGCATGTTTTCCCATTTGGATCATCTGCTCATGTATTTTTTCAAAATCAGGCAGTGGAATATCCTTATGTCGAAGGTTTTCTTTTGGATAGATGAGATCAACCACCTTTGAGGCTGGCATTTGTCGAAGATCATCCAATGATAAGCCTGAATCCTTGTAGCGGTTCATGATCAATGCAATCCCGCTCCGTCCGATCCGGTAACGTTTTTGTACAGAGTCATAACTGACTTTACTGAGCCGAAGTTCTATGACTCTAAGAATAGTATTGTAGTCGTGCATAATAGTTCCTCCTTTGCACTGTGATGAATAATAGTTACATCACAATAATAAAGGAAAAACGTACCGTTTTGAGTAGAAAACGCGTACCGCTAAATCAGAATGAATGTACCGCCGATTTCAGAATAGGCGTACCGTTCGAGCAGAATTTGCAGGAAGACAGCCACTGTTCAATTCAATTATCACATATCTGTGGACGGAATGCTATACTCAGTTCCTTATGAATACATCAAAAAGAAAATTGATGTAAAAGTAACAGATACCACCATTGAAATATTTTACAACCATAACCGTATTGCCTCTCATTGTCGCCTGAAAGGTCGTCCTGGGAAGTACAGCACTATCATGGAACATATGCCTGAAGACCACCAGAAATATCTAGAATGGAACGGCGACCGGTTCCGCAAATGGGCTGAGCGGATTGGCATAAACACGTACGCTTTGGTCAATGCCATACTGACCTCCAAAAGCGTGGAACAACAGACATATCGAAGCTGTATAGGACTTCTGAAACTCGCTGATAAATATTCAGAAGCTACGCTGGAAGCAGCCTGCAAAAAAGCATTATCCTACACAGCATCGCCAAGTTACAAGAGTATCAAAAACATCCTTGTGACAGGTTCTGTAAAACAGGAGCTAGAAACATCTGACTCCAAGACCGCGCACAAAACACATGACATCACAAGAGGTGCTGACTACTATCGGAGGTAATCAATCATACATGACAAATCAGAGTACAATAGATAAATTAATTGAAATGCGTCTTACAACAATGGCAGATGCATTTCGCAACCAGCTGAATGACCCTAAATTTAAGGAAGTTCCTTTTGAGGATCGTTTTGGGATACTGATAGACATCGAGTACCGCAATCGGAAGAACAACCGTTTAAAACGACTGATCCATAATGCCGGATTCGATCAGCCGGAAGCAACTATCATGGATATCAATTACACTTCCGGACGTAAGCTTAACAAAAACCTTATCAACAGGCTTGCTACTTGCGAATATATATCTGAACACCGGAATCTTTTTATTACCGGTGCAACAGGCTGTGGTAAAACTTATATGGCTTGTGCTTTTGGCATGGAAGCATGTAAACGGTATTTCAACACAAAGTATGTCCGCCTTCCAGATCTACTTATTGATCTGGAGATTGCAAGATCAGAAGGGAACTACCGGAAAGTTATGGCTAAATATGCCAACCCACTAGTACTCGTTCTTGACGAATGGCTTCTTCTAAAACCTACTGAAATCGAACAGAAAGATATCTTTGAACTCTTGCATCGGAGACGTAAGAAATCATCTACGATTTTCTGTTCGCAGTACGGATTTGAAGAATGGTATGATCAGCTTGGTGGTGATGCCAGCCCATTAGCTGATGCGATTATTGATCGTATCGCACATGACAGCTATAGAATCAATATCACAAGCATCGATGCTGAACACGACATCTCGATGAGAGAGGTCTACGGCTTGAATAAAACTTTACGCGAGTAAACTCGCATAAGCGGTTCCCGCATTACCGGACAGACGGTTTCCCGTCTGCCGGACTTGCGGTGTTACCGCACGAGAATATCTACTTTCTCTTAAAAAAAAGTATATTCTGACACTTATGTACGGATTTGCGTCATTATCTCCTTCTACCTCCCTCATACAGACCATCTCAAAACAAAGAATAACCAAAACAACTCTCATCTTATTTCTTATTTACCGTATCTGTATTCCATATGATCTCAATATAATGTTCTCCCTCTTCTGTCCGTAGTATATTTCGATATCCAGCCACCACTGCAGGATTAAATATCCCTTTATATGCACCATCCCGTCCTAATATTAATTGTCTTTTCGTACTCTTTGTACATTGTGACAGACTTGTTATTCCATATGATCTAAAACATTTTGTTCGAATATCACCGGTTATGCTGCCGTGATGGGAAATGCAATAATAAGTTGTGTTCCGAAGTTTCGGATAACATTGTACAACTGTATTCCATCCTTCTGTTTCCAAATCTCCGGTAAACAACATACTTTTCCCAGCAAGACAAATCTGATACAAAACAGAAGCATTGTTTATTTTGTTTTTCGGAGCTGTATTTCTCTGATTAAAACTAACATACGGATATAAAAGCTGAATATGAGCTGTAGAATTGACCACAATCGGATCAATAAACCGAACACCAAGTGCATGTAACTGAGACAGAATTCTGTTGCACGTCCCCGTTTTCCATCTATACTGTGTGTTCATCCACACCTCCGTATCCCTGTCTATCCACTTATTTTTTATCAAATATTCTATTCCATTTATATGATCATAATGTAAATGTGTCACCAACATTTTTGATATCCTATCCACCTGAAATTGTTTAGCAATATCAGATAGACATCGTTCCAAATTGGAACTATAATCATGCCGATTCATGAAATCAAATACTGAACAATCTATCATCCACATATGGTACTTTTCATCACTCTTAAAAACGATAATACTGCAGTTTCCATGTCCGATATGAACATGATACGAGTGCACCTCCGAAACAGGAGTTTCTAGCTTCTTCGGCTTATTCCCATAATTTTCATATCCAATCGAATGCACTAATTGCCGGTTCACCTCTGTATACACGACTGCTGTCGGATCATCTTCCGCACTTCGCAACCTACCTATTCCATTGTCTATATCGACGTTATAGTACACAAATGTCCCTTCCTGAAAAGTAGTGCCATCTATCCTCATTTCCTCCAAATTCACATCGAATGCTTCGATATCGTATATATCCTCCATACTGTCTTTGAGCAAAATCATATGATTTCGTTTTCCTTTTACGACCTGTTCTTCACTTCCGCTCAGATAATAGCCATGTACAAAATATAATCCTTCCTGCAAATTCAGTTCCGTTTTTCTCATTTCCACTTTCCTTCTCTCTTCGCACATTCCAAAACTAGGCGCTTAGATTTTATCTTCTTTGCAAACTCTTCCACGAATTTCGACTTGAACGCAAGCCCGAGCCACTCCTTCAGCACGCCCTTTTGCAAATCCGGCAGCCCGTTCTTCTTTCAGCATCTCTTCAAAAATCATAAAGCGTTCCTTCATCTCCCGGCTTCTCTTGACGTTGCGGACAAACTTCTGTAACTACTCCACATATGGATCGTGAAACTCCTTTTCGCTTCCCTCAAGGTCTTCTTTCATGTACTGCAGAAATGTGACCACTTCTTTAGGAATACACTTTTCTTAGCTTTGATAAGACGCTCCTCCGGATAAGTAACTTAGTATCCAAACAAAAAATCATCCAAATCCTGAAGCGCTTCTCTCAACTCTTCATTCATTTCCTGATCAATTGCTTTTTCCAGAAAAATCGCATCACTCTCGTTTCCTTCCGCATACATATCATATGACATCTTAACCAGCTTTTGCAGCCTTCTGCTTTTTGCTGAATTATGGGTCATACAATATTCTTCAATTAGAATTCTTGAATATTCTTGCATAGTAATGATTTCTCCTTACACAGCGAAACGTTTTCTACACTCCTAAAACTTTCTCCACACCATCTTATTCACAACTCCTGTATAGCTCTGAATGATTTTCACAACTTTTGTGGATACATTTTCTTCTACATAATCCGGTACCGGAATTCCGTAATCTCCGTTTTCATTCATTGCCACTGCTGTCTCCACAGCCTGTACCAGGGAATTGCTGTCGATTCCGGCAAGCACAAAACATCCTTTATCCAGAGCTTCTGGTCTTTCTGTAGAAGTACGGATACAAACCGCAGGGAACGGATGACCTACAGAGGTAAAGAAACTGCTTTCCTCCGGCAATGTTCCGCTGTCCGACACTACCGCAAATGCATTCATCTGCAGACAGTTATAATCATGGAACCCTAGCGGCTCATGCTGAATGACACGTTGATCCAATTGGAATCCTGATGCTTCTAATCTCTTTCTGCTTCTTGGATGACAAGAATATAAGATTGGCATATCATACTTCTCTGCAATCTTATTGATTGCCTCAAAGAGTGATAAGAAGTTCTTCTCTGTATCAATATTTTCTTCACGATGTGCAGAGAGCAAGATATATTTTCCCTTTTCCAATCCCAAACGGGCATGTACATCGGATGCTTCGATTTTTTTCAGATTATCATGCAGCACTTCTGCCATTGGAGAGCCTGTCACATAAGTACGTTCTTTCGGCAATCCGCAGTCCGCAAGATAACGGCGGGCATGTTCTGAATATGCCATATTCACATCTGAAATAATGTCTACAATACGGCGGTTTGTCTCTTCCGGAAGACACTCATCTTTACAACGGTTTCCTGCTTCCATATGGAAAATCGGAATATGAAGACGCTTCGCCCCGATCACGCTCAGACAACTGTTCGTATCACCCAGAACCAGTACTGCGTCCGGTTTTATCTCTGCCATCAATTTATAAGATTCGGAAATAATATTTCCCATGGTCTCTCCGAGATCTGCACCCACTGCATTCAGATACACATCTGGATCATCCAACTCCAGATCATGGAAAAATACACCGTTTAAGTTGTAGTCATAGTTCTGTCCGGTATGCGCCAGAATGGTATCAAAATAGTTCCGGCACTTTTTGATCACTGCTGCCAGGCGGATAATTTCCGGACGAGTCCCTACAATGATCAATAATTTCAGTTTCCCATTATTCTTAAATGTCACTTCTGTTTTCATTCTATTCTCCCTCACAGCGGGTATGCTCGCAATGGAACCACTTCGCCCGCCTCAATTTTTGTTGCTCTTGGAATCCGATTTTCTGCCTTGATCACAGTCCCCGGAGAAATATGTACGCCTTCTTCGATCACACATCCATGGTCTACAATCGAACCACAATTGATAATACAGCCTGATTGGATCCGACAATCTGTATTTATGATCGCAAGCGGCAATACAACTGTCCCGGCTTCCACTTCTGCAGTTGGACTTACATAAGCTGTGGCATGTATCAATCGCGGAAGTACAATCTGTGCATCGGATAACTTTTTCATCCAATTCAAACGCATTTCATTGTTTCCAAATGCAGGATACATCTCTGTATTCCCATCGGCAAATTTCATATATTCTAAGCATGTTCCCAATATCAAATCTGATGTTTCCTGTCCGTCATCCAGAAAATAAATCTGCTCATATTTTCCAGACTGCCTTGCAATGTCTGCTACGGTTTTTCCGTATCCGCCTGCTCCTAAGATGATCAATCTCATTTTTCTTCCACCTTTTCAAAAAATGTATCCGGATGCTTCGGATCAAACTGCTCGTTTGCCCACATCACAGTTACGAGATTCTCTGTTTCTGACAAATTGATGATATTATGTGTGTATCCCGGAAGCATATGGATTGCCTCGATCTTCTCGCCGGAAACCTCAAATTCGATCACTTCGTCCGTTCCGATCTTGCGCTCCTGAATCAGCCCATGTCCAGACACTACAATAAAAAATTCCCACTTGCTGTTGTGCCAGTGTTCTCCTTTTGTAATTCCCGGCTTCGAAATATTCACAGAAAACTGTCCACAATTCGCTGTTTTCAACAGCTCTGTAAAGCTTCCTCTGTCATCCACATTCATCTTCAGTGGAAAACTGACCTCCTCTTTTGGCAGATAAGACAAATATGTCGAATATAATTTCTTTGCAAACGAATCCTCTGGGATTTCCGGGATTAGAAGGGTTTTCGGCTGATTTTTGAATGCTTCTAATAAATCTACGATTTCTCCCAACGTTGCCTTATGGGTCGTTGGAACATAACAATATCTTCCTGCTTCATCTGCTACCGGATCCAATTCCTGATATTCACAGTGGTGTTCTTTGCCTTCCAGAGCATCCAGCATCTCCTCTACCAGATCGTCAATGTAAAGAAGCTCTAATTCTGTAGCCCTGTCATTGACCTGTATCGGCAGATTGTTTGCGATGTTATTGCAGAATGTAGCTACCGCACTGTTGTAATTTGGTCTGCACCATTTTCCGAAAAGATTCGGAAAACGGTACACCAGTACTTTTGCTCCACATTCTTTACCATATTCGAAAAATAACTCTTCCCCTGCCAGCTTACTCTTTCCATAATCAGACTGACCATAGCGTCCGATCAAGGTTGCCTGAATGGAACTGGAAAGCATCACCGGACAGGTATTATGATGCTTTTTCAAGGTGTCTAACAGTTTCGATGCAAATCCGAAATTTCCATCCATAAATTCAGACTGCTCTTTTGGCCGGTTCACCCCTGCAAGATTGAAAACAAAGTCTGCTTTCTCACAATATGTATCTAACAAAGATTCCTCGGTATCAATATCATATTCAAAGATCTCATCGATTGTAAGATCTCTTGTTCTGTTTTTTCCATCTTTGATACAATATAAGTTGGCTGCAAGGTTTTTGCCGACAAAACCATTGGAGCCGGTTATAAGAATGTTCATATCTTTACCCCCGTTTTTATTTATCCCCTTACCATAATTGCTGTCACTATCACTGTAAACATTCCCAATATATACAAAAGATTTTTTCTGAGAGATTCATCCTATCTATAATTTGCATAAACTTCTAAACCACAAATATCTACAAAAAATATCAGAAGAATCCTCTCTTTTAAATTTCAATTGGGCGTTTTCGAAACTCTACAAGCCGCATAAATACAGCATTTTTTGTTTCTGAAAATCGTAATCGCCTATTTAACACTTACTATTAAGCAAGTAAGCTCGAAAATAACAATCAATTAAATGCAGTATCTGTTCCTCTGGAACAGGGATATGTTTTTCCATAATATACAGTGTTTATTCCTATTTGTTCAATTTCATTTTTATTAGGCTTGACATATACTTAAATTCAATTGTATTTTTATATCGTATAAAATACAATACATTTGATACAATCACACAAATAATTATTTTAATAAAAAAAGCTTCTGCTCTATTACTTATAGAAATCAAATCCGTACAAAATTGAGTTAAAAATATAAGTACCAATATAATTATCAAATTTATTACCTGTGATTTAAAATAATTTAAGGCTGATTTTTTAAAATATATTTGATACAATTTCAATGGTTCATACCAAACATTTGTTACTAAACGTGCAATCGCTGTAGCCATAAGTATACCAATAAGTCCATATTTCATGCCTAAGAAAACTGATAAAACAAGATTTATTATCGATGCAAACACCATTATATATTTTGTATCATTAAATAATCCTATAGTATTTCTATAACATGCTATAGGATATAAAGAACCCATGATATAAAAATTTGCAACAGCAACATATAAAGTCAGAGTATCAATTATAAAATTTTCTCCAAAAAACATTGTAATAAAATCTTGTGTTAAAGTGCAAAAACACACCACACAAAATCCATAGATCCAAAATCCTAACATGTTTAATGTTCTAAAAACCAATTCTTTTTTTTCATTATCTTCACTTGCATTTAAATTTCCTAAACTTGAATGTATTCCTAAAAACACCAAACTTACCCCTGTACCTACAGACGAAATTATTAATGAATAATTTGAATATATTCCCAATGTAACAGTCCCAACTAAAGAAGAAATCAATATGTTATCTGTATTATTTAATATTACACCCCCTATTTGATAAAAAAACATAGATTTTATTTTCATCCAAATAGATTTTTTCTCTATATTATCGAGTTCATAATTGTCCTTTATATACGGAAACCATTTTTCAGCTTTATATGATATATACAAATTATTTAATATCGGCACAATTATTTGAACAATTGTATACAGTAAAAAACTTTTAAAAATTACCAATACAATAATTTGTAATAAAAAGCGTATTATCGTAAAAAACACATTATAAATTTTTAATTTGTAGTCCTGTTGTGCAACCGAGATAACACTAGTTTTATAGACAAACAAATAGGAAGCAACTGTACTTAATAAATATAGTAAATAATATAACTCTAAATTTTGAAACTCACCATCTAAGTTGACAAAATATTTCAGAAATGGTAATAATACCAATCCTATAACTGCTACAATTATAGCAATACGATTATATAATACATGATAGTAATTAATTAGTGCTGCTATTTTTTTTGTATCGCCATCATACATTGGTTTATACATACTATATACAATGGCACCGCCAACACCTAATTCTGCTAATGACAATATATTCAGAATGTTACTAAAAAGACCATTTATCCCTAAATAACTTGCATCAAATATTCTAACAAAAAGCCATCTAGAAATAAAATTTATTAAAATTATAAATAATTGATATATAACATTTGCACTAATATTTCTTATTGAATTAGTAGTTCTTGATCCTGAAGACATATTATTTTCCCTTTATTTTATTTTGTAAATTTCTAATACTTTTTCTTATACTGTTAGGTAAATGCTGCCCTATCTTCTTTTCCAAGCTATTTATTTTATATTTAAAATCAATTTTACTTTTTTTAATAATACTATATTCATCATTTGATTCCGATAATTTATGTTCTAAAAATAATCGCATCGTTTTACTATACCAATCCGCACTGATTCTATTTCTCAATGCCCCATATGTAGGTGATTCCATCGTTGGTATAATTCCTAATGACATAAAATGGCTAGAATTTATACAATAGGACAAGGGACAGTTACTACCAATTGCTTCAAATTTAATTGATTCACTTAAATCTTCAAATATATTCTGTGCTTTACCACATCCATAGCATTTTCTTAATTCACCTGTAGCCAAATTTAAAACGCCGGACCAATCTCCTGCATAACAAAATTCTTTTCTTTTAACCTTAAAATTTTTCATTGTAAAGTCAAAAAGCGGAGAATTAAATTCCTTTCCTATCTGATAATACTTTTCGTCAGACAATTTTGTTCTTAATGATACTTGAGGATATTCTTCTCTAGTAGCGCATAATTGAGGATATGCTCCCACATTTTCTAAACATAATTTCTTAATTTCTTCCAAATACGGAATATATTCATCATTTAAATTACATTGTACTAATATAGAAACACCTGCTTTTCTTACACTTCTTATATTATCAAAAAAATATATTTAATAAATTTTTTTCTCTTAACTCTAAATAATGAAATGAAAAGGACATGTGCAATCTATCTAAATATTTTTTTGGAAAATTTGAAATTTTATCAATTGCCTTAGTAATAGTTCCATTCGTTGTAATATTAACATAATGTCCAACTTTTAAAAGTTCATACACAATATCTATCGCTTCTTTTTGTATCAATGTTTCACCTGCACCACAAATACTTATGAAAGACACTCCCCCTAGTCGCTCTGGCGATAATGCCTTTGCGATATGTTGTGGTGAATATTGTAAATCTGCTTTTTTCATATCTCTTCTATTTTCTTGGATAATATAACAATAACTACATTTCAAATTACAAATAGTAACTGGTAATAAACATTCTATAAATCTTTTGGGTTTTTTATTCATCTTTTACCTCTTCCCTTTTAATCCATTTTTGTACTGTTGCTGCCATATTATCAAACTCTTTTTTTAATAAAGCAGTATCATAGATATAGGTCTTTGTATCATTCAGAAATTCTAATAATACTTTTTCAAAATTTTTTTCATACACCATTTTTATATAAGGTAGTTTTTCTACCCATTTATACACGCCACTAATTTTTCTGGTTTTATTATCAAACACTACACATGGGGTTCCTGTAACTATTGCAAAAATCATGCCATGTAATTTATCTGTTATCACTAATTTTGATTTAGAAAATTGTTGTAACAAATTATATAAGATTTTCTCTCTACTTTCATAACTAAATCCATCCCATACTATAGTATCAATCTCTTGAATTCTCATTTCTGGTCGCTTATCTAAAATTTGTTTTATTTTATCAGATACCTCTTTACTTAACACCCTCTCTTTATCATTTCTCAAACATAATAAAACTACGTTTTCTCTATCACATTTCTTAACATTCATTCCGCTTAACACCATATCTGGATAAAGTCTAACTTTTTGATTGCTAAAATTATTATTTATGAAATTGTAACTATTTTCTTCTCTTGTCATTACGAGCAAATCTTTCGCTGACTCCCAATAGGTAATAGTTTTTTTAATTCTTTTATGCCACTTATATCTTTTTCAAAAAACATAGTCTGCGGAAAAATTGCTATTTTATTACTAGAAAAATTTCTTATTACATCACGAACTAAATTCTCACCATCCATCCATAAATTTCCTAAAAATCCACCTCCAGTAATAAACAGTATGTCATCTGGAGTAATAAATTTTAATATGTTTTTATGCTCATATTTATATAAACGATCTGTTATTTCTACAATATTATATTCTTCAAAATATTCTTCAAAGAACTTCAGTTCACATAACGCCAATGCTGTATCGCCTAAATTGCAATACTCTGGTGTACCTATCAGAATTATATTCTTATTATCTGCTCTTTTTAAATTTAAAAACCTTTTTTTATAATACTTTTTTAACTTAAGAGTACGTATTTCTTTCTTGAAATCTTCTGGGATAAATTTTTTTATTAAATTTTTCATTTCTTTCTACACACTATATTAAAATTAACTACTTTTTAGTTTCTTAAAATATTTTTCCTTCCTAATCTATTTAAATATACTCTTTATCTTCGAAATAATATTAACAAATGCTTTTGACAAAACTGGAGAAATAAAAAACAAAATAAATTTTATAATACTTGTGTTAATATATAAATTATTTTTCTTTAAATTCGAAAAAAATATATCATGCAATCTTTTTCTCAACATATTCCTCAATAATTTATCACTCGTTCTATAATAGTCAATATAAATTTGATTCAAATAATAATTTATATGCTTCTTATACACCTCGTTTCCATATTTAATAATTTTATCTGTCCGCAACTCCATAGCATCCAAGAGATCAAAATTTTTAATACTATATTTGCTTCTTGTTATACTGTTCTCTGATATAACATAATAGTACATTTTGTCCTCGCTTATAGCAATCTTCTCACATTGTTCTAAAATATCAACAATCACAAAATTATCTTCACTTATTTTTCCAAACGGGTATCTTATATTCTTAAATAACTCCCTTTTATACAATTTATTCCAAGCGACTACAATTATCAAGCCATTATACGGTATATCCGAATAAATTTGATTAATAGCTTGTTTGGGTGTAACTATTTTATATTGATTCGAAAATTCCTGTTTGAAATCAATATCGTCCATAGACACTACTGTATTATATCCACAAATAACGAGATCTGACTTTGTTTCTTTCTGAATTAGATACATTTTTTCAACATATTTTGAATGAATAAAATCATCTGAATCAATAAAAATCAGAAATTTCCCTTTTGCTATTTCAATTCCATAATTTCTAGCATCAGACAATCCACCATTTTTTTTATGTATTACTATGATCCTATGATCTCTTTTTGCATAAGCATCACAGATCTTAGGACAATTATCTGGAGATCCATCATCGACTAATATTAATTCAAAATTTTTATAAGATTGGTTTAAGATAGAATCAATACATCTGCATAAATACTCCTCTACATTATATATAGGCACAATTATAGAAATGAGCTCTCCTTTTTTCATTATAATACCTCATTTCCATATTTTTTTTTAATCTTTGCGGGTACCCCTACCGCTAAAGAATCAGAATTTACATTTCTTATTACAACAGCCCCTGCACCAATTATCGATCTGTCACCGACTATTATGTCCCCTAATATCTTAGCTCCACAATACACACATACATTATCTCCAATTATCGGGCAAGCATTATCATCCGTATACCCTATTGTTACCTGTTGATTTATCCAACAATTTTGACCAATTTCTTTTGCTGCAATAATAGTCGAAAATCCATGTTGGATAAACAATCCTCCTCCTATTTTAGGCGTACATATATATAAACCTTCTAATGGAATAAAAAAGAGTTTTAATATTCTACCCCACACCTTCCTTTTATTTATTCTATATAAAAAAGATTTCTAAATTCTTTCATAAAAATCATAAAATACAACAAAGCTTGTACATTATCACTATCAATCTTTTTTATTTTCTTCCACCTTTCTATGTCCATATCAATTTTATTTCTTTCGTCCTTTTCCGAAAAATAACAAACTAGTAATGGAATAATTCTATACAGATTCAATACATTAATAAATAAAATTTTATTAGATATCATTTTCTTACCTCTTCTTCATAATTTTCAAAAATATCGAAGGTGTTATTAATAATTGTATACAATATGACGCAATTTGTTTTTTTTCCATGCTACAATTCTTAAATTTCCAAATCTCTTTTAATAAAATTGCTTTTTTCTTATTAAATAGATAATGGCTATATGCTGCATTTAAACGCATAAAAGCAACATAATTATAAAAAGACTCCTTTTCATCTTCACTTAAGCTAGAATGATCTAAATAAAAATTATAATTATCAAATAATGGGATATGACAATACGTATAATTTTTACTTGCGCTGTTTATAACATCATTATAAATTGCACAAATTTTCGTAGTATGTACTATTTTGTATTTGCATGCGATTCTCCCCCACATATCTAAATCTTCCCAATTTTTAATATCATTAGGAAACAATCCAACTTCTGCAAAAACACTTCTTTCTACAACTGCAGTAGAAGCTGTTAACGCCTGTTTTCCTTCTAAAATAAATTTAAAATAGTCTTCAATAATGAATTCTTTAACGCCTTTAGTGTTTCTTTCTGGAATTATTTCACAAATTTGTTCATGTAAATAACAACATCCAAAAACTTTATATGTGGAAAATTTCACTATCAAATTTTTCATAGTTTCTAAAAAGTCTGAATACCAATAATCATCTGCATCTATAAATGCGATGTATTTATTTTTCGAATTTATAATGCCAAGATTTCTCGCTGATGAACTTCCTCCATTAATTTTATTTATTAAAACTATTCTTTCATCTTTATAACTTTGAATAATATCTAAACTCCCATCCGTAGATTGATCATTTACTATTATTAACTCAAATTTTGAGTAACTTTGGTTTAAAATCGAATCAATTGTTGTTTTTATATATTTTTCTTTATTATATACCGGCATCACTATAGAAAAAAATATGTCTTCCATCATTTTCAATTCCTTTATCTGGTTTTTATCATCTCAACTATATCTCATTAAATAGTTCAATTTGCGAATCGTAATTAAAATTTATACTTTTTAAATTATTCGAAAACATCTTTCTTTCATTGCTATCATTAATTAATCGTATAATTGATTCTGTCATTTGATTTTCATCAAATTCTGTAATAAACCCATTTTCACCATCTATAAATTGTTCATTAGCTCCAAACACATTTGTAGTAATAATGGGCTTAGCAAGCACTCTTGCTTCATTTGTTGTTGTACAGTATCCTTCATATCTAGATGGTTGTACATAAATATCACACATTTTAATATACGGATATGGATTATCTTTTAATCCTAACAACTTAAATTCCCCCTTCAAGTCATATTCTAAAATATATTGTTCTAATACTTTTCTCTGTCCACCTTCTCCAACTATATACCAGCAAAAACTGTATCCTAAGTTTTTAAGTTTTTTAGCTACCTTTATCGCTAAATCAAATCCTTTTTCTTTCTCAAGTCTTCCTACTGAACATATTTTAAATATTTCTTTATCATTAATATCATTTATTGGTTCATCTGCTAATTTTCTTATCTTTTCGTAATCAATAAAATTATAAAATACTGTACACTTATTTTTATCAATATTAGTACATGATAAAAAATCTGATAACGTGCTTTTGGAAACTGCTAATATTTTATCGTACATTTGATAATATTCTTCTAAATACTTAGCTCCAATTGTTGAAAACCTTGAATGTATCCAAGTAATCTTCTTTTTTGCCCGTATTTTTTTTGCAACGTAATAAGTTGTAAATGTAGCATATCCAAAATAATCAACAGCAATATCATATTCTTTTTCATACATTTCTAAACAAGAATCAATTTCACAAAAATATTCAACATTATCCTTTCTATTTTCTGACAACTTAAACTTACCTTTTTTCATAATTTTTATCAAATTAATCAAATCAAAATTTTTTAGTAATGCTATTGTTGCTCTTTTATACCCATAAAAGACTCCCCATTCCGATTTAGGTATGTTTAAATATTTTATGTTTACATAACTTGGTATTTTGCTAATAAATTTTCCATTTTTCTCAATTAACAATAAATCTATATCAAACAAATCACTATTTAACTTACTCAATAAAGAAACTAATGTTGTTTCAACACCTCCACAATTGACATAAGGCATCATAAATAGTATTTTTTTCTTCATTTAATCCTCCAATAATTCCTTTATTTTATCTTTAATTTTATCAGTTGTTAATTCATTTCTTTTAAGATTATTAATAAACTTATCAGACAAACTACCGTTATCTAATAATTCTTTTAATCCATAATAAATGTCTTCTTCATCCCACCGTACTATTAAACCAGTTTCTCTATTTTTCAATTGCTCCTTAGCTCCCGCAAAATCTGTAGCTAAAATCGGTTTGCAAAAAGCGCGAGCTTCCGCTACAGCTATACCATATCCCTCATGTTTTGAAGGCTGAAAGTAGTAGTCACATTGTTGTAAATATGGATATGGATTAACCTTTTGTCCTAGTAAAATAATATTATTCTCCATATTAAAATGGTTAATTAATGTTTCTAATTTTGTTCTTAAACTACCCTCTCCAATAATATACCATCTTAAATTATAACCTTCATCTACTAATCTCTTTATTATTGGAACAACGGCATCAAATCCTTTTGGTACATCCAGTCTTCCTATGGAAAGTATCCTTTTTCCTCTGAAAGTTTTATCTTTAAATCCTAGTTTCAATTTTGCTTTGTTTATAATATTCTCTTGATCGATAATATTATAAAAAACACACACTTTTCTATCAAGCTCTGGCAACAACGTCAATACCTGTTTTTTAATATCATTGGAAACACATACAATTTTGTTATAATTTATTAAATAATATTTTAAAGCTTTAAAATCGCTCATTCCTGTCATTGGATCAAAATGAATCCATGAAAATTTTTTCTTTGCATTAATTTTTTTTAGAGACAAAAAAAGTATTTAATAAGCCATACCCCATATAATCAATTGCTATATCATAAGTTTCATCCAATTCAGAAAACTTTTCATCAATCATCTTATAATAATTAACTCTTTTTTTTCATCTGAATTAGAAATTATATTTAAATAACATCCTCTGATAAATTTTTTATAAACAAAAAATATTTTTTTTCTTTAAGTGCTTTTTTTAATGCATTAGATTTACCATATAAAATATCATACTCCTCTTCTTTAGGTAAATCCATCTCTATAACTTTTACATAATCAGGAACTTGATCCAATAATATCCCTTTTTTCTTTAATAAAAGTAATGTTATGTCATACTTATCTGAATCTAAGTAATTCAACAGTGATAATAAGGATTTCTCAACTCCACCACAAAGCATATATTCACTAACAACAACTATTCTTTTCATCATTTACCTCTTTTAACTTTCCACTAATAAATAATCCAAATAAATCTTAATCTAAAATCTTTATTATTCAAAAGAATTTATAAATATATAAGAATGTTTTTACATTTAGACTATTATTTTTTATTAGACTTATTTTGTAATGATTTACACAAATAAATTTTTTCAAAATTTCTCGCTCTTGTCTTAATGAGATATTCCACCTCATTTTAAATAATGCACTACATGAAAAAAAAGTAGCTTGTTTCAATATTTCTAAAGTATTATCCAAGTTGTTTTTTTGAGCAAAATAATATCTTTTTTGAAATTCAATTGCCCTTTCGTATGAATTGATATGATTTTTAGCAAAGAGATGTGAAGTGTTATCTGCCCTGTTGTTGTAAATAAATAATGGTTCTTGTATGTATATTTCATCAACATCACTTTTTTCAATTAATTGTCTCATAAATCCCATGTCTTCAATGGTTTTACTCTTAGGAAATCGGATATTTTCAATTGCACTTTTCTTAAATAATCTATCTGTAACATGACTCCATATTTCATCTGATAATAGTTTTTCTTTAAAAACATCTTTATTGTAATATATTGTTTTTTCCTGTCTCTTTTCTCTCAATACAAATTTCCCATCTATCAAAAAATAATTATTGGATCTCGCAATACAAGCATTATATTGTTTTATAATATTATATAATTTTTCATAAAATGTTAAATCTAAATAGTCATCTTGGTCTAGAAATCCTATATAATTTCCTTTGGCATAATCAAGTCCTAAGTTTCTTGCCGTATACTGACCGCCATTTTTCTTCGATAAGACAACTATACGCTCATCCTTCTTTGCATATTTCTCACATATTTCAAGTGATTTGTCCGAAGATCCATCATTCACTAAAATTATTTCTAAATTAGAATAGGTTTGATTAACTAAACTTTCAATTGCAGTTTTCAAATACTTTTCCCCATTATAAACTGGAACAATAACAGATATTAATTCACCCATAAAATCAACTCCTATTCACAATATCCACATACTGTATAAAATCTTTTTCTAAATATTTAGCATCATACTCTAAAGCTTTTTTCCTTTGATTTTTAAACTTAATTTTACCATCTAAAATGTTACAAATGGCTGAAACACCATTTTTAACAACATCCACATCGTCATATTTACCAATAAGAACCCCATATTGACCATTATTCAAAATTTCTTCTGGACCTTTACAGTTTGTAGAAATAATGGGCTTTTCGCAAAACAATGCTTCTACAATTACATTCCCGAACGATTCTATTTTAGCTGTGTGTAAAAAGATATCGCATTGTTTGATATATCCCAATGGATTATCTACATATCCAATGAAATCAACATATTCTGTTATCTCTAATATATTAACTTTTCTCTTCAATTTTTCTAATTCATTTCCGTTTCCTATAATCATTAAACGAATTTTTTTTAGTTTTATCACCTCTTTAATAATGTCTAACGCCAAATAATAATTTTTATTTTCGTCGAGACGACCTGCCATGCATATAATTGGATATTCTTTATCCTTAAACCAATTATGGAACTCTTTAATAACAGGTATTTCACTATTTATAACAGGATTATTAAATACATAATATTTATTTATTGGAATGTTAAATTTTTTCGAATCAAACTCACATAAATCTTTTGTAACTCCAGTTAAAATATCTGCTCTCTTTAAAATTTTCCCATAAATGCAATTTGAAAGTTTACTTCCTTCATCATACCCATGTGAAGATCCATATATAACAAAATCATTATTTGAAAAATGACGAGCAATAATCGCAACAGAAGTATATGTTGCAAATGGAGTATACAAAATATCTATTTTATTATTATTTAAATATTTTATTAAAGGAAAAATAAAACTTCTAATTCTTGCATTCAAGCACACTATATGAACATTTTTATTAACTTGGCACAATAATTCTCCGTACTCGAACCCACATAATATACTAATATTATGATCTAATTTTGAAAATGCATTTGCATAATTAACCACGACTCTCTCATAACCACCTAATTTAAAGGATGGTGTTATAAATGTTATGTTCATCTTTTGTCACCTCTTATCACAATCCCTTGATATATCACTTTAATAAAAAAATCAACTACTAGTGCAAAAACAACTGAAAAACTAAAAATAATAAAAACTATATAGATATTTAAAAATCTTTCTTTATATGATAAAAATATATTATTAAAATATTTATAAATCAATGAATCTATCATAAATGAAATTAAATAAATACTTAATGTATGTTTACTGATTACTTCAACAAAATTGTTTTTCTTCATTCTTAATGACATAATAAACGAAAAGAATAATATAGATTTTAATAAATTAAATATACTGTTATTCTCTATAAAAACGTGGAAATTTAGACCAACGCTATTTGCAACCAATGACTCTATGAATAAAATACCTGATAAACCGAATATAAAACTGTATTTTTTCATATTGATGCCATAATAACTAAAATAAGCACCTATAAAATAATAATTTATTGGATATAATACGGCTCCAAAATACCAATAGCCAGAAAATTTAGGTGTCGATGTAAAAACAGATAAAAGAATAATTAAATATAAAACATTTTTTATTATTTTTATTTATCAATAATCATATTTAAAAACGGTATCAATAAATATAACCCAATATACATATTGACATACCAAGAATATTTAATGGTTGTAAAAGTAAATACCCCTATCACTAATTGTTTTAAATCTACTTCTTCACATAAAATAAACTTTCTAAAAAATACACACACTATACTTATTACTGTATATGTAGCAACAGGATAGATAAATCCCCCCCCAATATTTGCTCGACATTTCTTTTTTATTCATTAAATACCCTGTTACCATAATAAATAATGGAACACAAATTACAGCTATTTGTTTTAACACAAAAGAAATTATAGCAAACTCATCTCCAATATTTAGTTGGTAAAATCCAGTATACGCAAAAAAGTGAACAAAGATAACCATAAACGCAGCAAAAAATTTCAAGTAATCTATATTTACATTTCGCTCTCTCATTACTACTCTCACCCTTTCTAAATTAGCCCTATCTTTTTATTATGTTAGAAAAATATTTTCTTATAACTGTACAAATTTGATATACCAATAATAAAGAAAGCATTAAAATAATTAAATTCATTATTTGTTCATTAAATAGTGATATTTTAAGCAACGATATAATTTTTCTAACTAATTTTATAGCAATACTATTTAAAAACATAAATAACAAAGAATTATATCCTATATATTCTATATACTTATTATTAATTCTGATTGCAACATTTATTGTGACTATAATTCCCAAAACTGCGTTAGTATAAAACAGTATTGGATTAGCATATAAATTACGAGCTATGTCGACAACCCCACAATAACTATTAATTATAGTTAGTATAATAAACAAAATACTTATACACCATAACTGTAAAGTATCTAAAAACAAGTTATATTTCTGTTCCTTTAATCTATAGCCTAAAATCATAAAGAAACTACATATAATTGCTACATCTATATACCAAGGTATATTTATACTAAAATAATAAACATTTAACCATGCAGCTACATTAAAACATAAAAACCAAATCACATCATGGCGACTATTTAAAATAAAATAACTAATAAGAGAACTAATAAATAAACACGGTATAAACCATAATCTTGCAGGCGTTCCCATCTGCTGAGCAAATAGATAATATAAATTATATAATAAATCATAATCATTATTTATTAATAATGAAATAATGAAATTAACTAGAATAACTAATACTCCAAATATAAGAAAGGGCCTAATTAATCCTTTTATCTTTTTTTTTTTAATAAACTTTGCAAACGGCATATTAATCGATAATACATATCCAGATAAAAAGAAAAAGAGCGGCATATGAAAGGCATATATCATTCTTAAAATAATATCAGGACACCCTATATGCCCATAATACATTAAACATATCCCTATCCCTTTTCCTATATCAATCCATTGTAATCTTTTTTTCATTTTTTTCTTTAATATTCATTAACTTAAATAAAATCTGATGAACATTAAATTTTCCTTCCTATCTTTTATCCTTGTATTACTCTTTATAAGATATATAACATGCTAATAATAAATATAAAATGGTAGATATACTATTATTTACACTGAAAAACAACATCTCTCCTGAACATATTCCAAATACACAAAACATTAAATATATATTTGAAGATATCCTGATGCTGCTATGTTATTATAAAAACAATAAACAGGATTGTCCCTATTATTCCCACGTCCCCAAATAGTGACCAAATTATACTACCTGGTTCAACATTTAATGACATCTTTAAAGAATAATCTATGTATCCTTCTTTATATGGGGTCATAAATCCTGATCCTACCAAAGGGATTTTTTTTCATATTTATCTAGTGCGATTTCTTGTGTTGATCTTCTTGACGCCAGAATATCATTTTCATTACCTTTATATATATATTCCGTAATAGTATTATTAACTAAATCATGTACATTATCGTTAAAAATATATATCGTAAAGCAACTAAATGTAATAAAATAATTGTTATATATATAATTTTAGAATGGTGATTAAAAATAAACTAGTAAAATAACGATAAGAGAAACCAACATACCTGTTCTAGAAGCTGTTAGATATTGCATAATCAATGTTAATAAAATTTGTAAAATTTGCATTAATAACTTTTTAGTATCTCTCGGCTTGTTTAATAATAAGCAACTTATATAAACTGTACACATGATTCCACATACATTTACATGATTAAATATTCCTTGAAAATTATCATTAAGTAATCTAAAACTTGAAAATGGAATAACTAAAAAGCTCATTATGAAAATCGGAGTTAACACCTTTACTAAATATTCACGCCAATCTATCTTTTTTTTTAGTAGTTGTTATTCCAGTAATCATACTGCAAAATACTATTCCGAAAGAAATACATTTAAAAGCTGAAGTAATGGGATAACTCCCAGTAAAGAAACTAAAAATTATAGTTGCACTGCAAAATATTGTACAAGATACTATAATTCGAAAATTCTTTTTTTTAATTTTACAATTAAAACTCATATAGACAATATACAATGACAACGCTATGAAGATCATTAATTTTACCGTATTTAAAGAAGCTAAAGAAACCCCTACTTTAATACTTAACAAATCTCTCAAACTAATCATAATAATATATTTTATAGCGCCTTCAACTGCATTATCTACAACTAATTTTAATAATCCTACATAAAAAATAACACCAAATATAGGATGAAATAAACTCAATATAAATAAAATCACGGTATACAAAGTTTCTTTTGCATTTAATTTGTTTATTCTAACCTTCATACTTATCACGCATTCCAAGCAATATATGGTATACTGATATTGCCATATTTTCTATTGTATATTTATTAATCACTTTTAAAGATTTTTCCGAAAATTTATTTAAAATATCCGGGTTATCGAATAACTGATTTATTCTAATTGCCAAATCTTTAAAATCTTCTGATTCAACAATATAACCATTTTCTTTTACTAATTCTACTCCAGCTACACACTTATTAGTTGTTATCACAGGCAAGCCATTTGCCATTGCTTCATTAATTACTAATCCCCAAATATCTTCTCGAGTAGGTAAAACAAAAACATCTGCTACTTGATAATATTTAAATAGTAAATCTTTTGGCATAAATCTCATGAATTTTATATTATCCAAACTTAAATCTTTGATTAATTCTTTATACTCATCTGTTGGCTCCCCACCTATTATATAAAAAAGTAATATCTTTTGAAACTAAATTAGCGGCTTTTAATAAAATATCTATTCCTTTTCTATGTACCATTTGTCCAACACAAATAACAATGTTTTTATCTGAAATATTTAACTCTTGTTTTATTTTTTCCTTTTTGCCTTTTATTTAAAGTACTTTTTAAAAATATCGTCAATATATAAGGAAGTAAATGGGTAGGATTGAATTTGCTCTTCTTTAGCCCCATAATGTTCTAAATATTTAGAGCATACACTTCCCGTGCTTAAATACATTCTCGCTTTAGATATAAAATGTTTTTTTATAATGTAATTAATTCTATTTTCATTACAACGAATAAATCCACCATCACAACTCAAAACATAATTCTTGCGAATTAATCTTAAAAATTCAATAGCTAACATTCCAGTTGGAGTACTATATCCCCCTATAACAATATGATCATAATCTTTAATCAAATATTTAACTATGGCAAAACAAAGTGCTGTATCAGCACCTTTTTTTATTCCTTTCAAATAAATAGCTTCATAATTGATATTATTATTGCTATCCCACTCTCTATCCGTAGCTTTTTCTCTCTCAAAAAGAACTGTTAATTCACATAATTTCCCAAGTTCATTAAAAAAATCAACACGATATGGAGAAGGAATATTAGTTAAAAATAAAACTTTCATGAATTAAATATCTCCCTATATCCCGTATTTTTAATGCTTTCTTCATTTTTTACTTTTATATAATTTTGAGCATTGTTAACATAATAACTAAATTCTTTTTGATCCATAGCACTATATCTCTCTAAAGCTTTAATAAATAAATTTTGATTATCTAAACTTATCACATTTCCACATTTACATTCTTCTAAATCTAACCATGGTGTCTGGTCACTGATAATTGGCAAACATCCAGCAATTAGAGCTTCACTTATAACATGTCCAAAATTTTCTCCTAATGTAGGGAAAAGAAAAACATCATAGTTTGATAAAGTATCTATTACATTATCTGAATTACACTCTCCTTTATAATCCCAACTAATGTTAGAAGGTAATAGTTCCAACTGCTGTTTGCATTCATTCCAATAATCATTGTCCTCGATGGGACCATAAATATCAAACTGTATAGCAATATTAATCAGATTAGATATAATTTCTATAGCACCAAGTAAATTCTTCTTTTTTGCAATTCTAGAAATAAAAACAACTTTCAAATGATTTTCTTCCTTTTGATAAATATGATCTATTTTTTCAATTCTTGGCAAATCTTCAGCAATAATACATTTTGCTTGCTTTCCAATCACATTTTTTAGTTCCTCTTCTTCAACACTGGAAGTTACAGACCAAATTACATTTTTAAACAATCCTATTTGTTTCATTAACGTAAGAAAAACCTTTTTTTTCCTTATTTTTTAATGACAAATGCTCCCCTAGAAAATGATCCCATTGAAGCTACGAATAACTTTTGTTTAAATAGCTCTAATCTTTTTAAGATCATTACTTTAATTGCGTAATTATTATATGGACCACAACAATAGACAACATCAACTTTTTTTATTTCTTTCAATATAGTTTTAAAACTTAAAATTCTACCATTTTTTAACATAAAAGACACTTGCATTTCCTATTTATATATGCATTAACAGCAATATTCGGATAACATTCTAAATCACCATGATCTCTATCATGACACATAATTCTAATGTTGTATTCACTTCCTAGTATATCTGTTAGATTTTTTATAGTTCTTACTGGCCCACCATCTTTATATCCAGGAAGATATCTTCCCATTAGTATTAAAACTTTTTTCATATTCTTCCTTTCTATAATTTCAAGCCCTAATCATTATTTTTCGGACTTCATCTTTAAATATTCATCTCATAGCAAGAATAGTATAGAACAGTCATCATATCTTGTGCGAATGATGGAAAATAAGCACACCTAATAAAGCTTTCCTTTTTCCACATTTATAAATAAAAGCTTTTGCTTTTTATTAAATTTATTATTTCTTTCCATCCGAATGCTTTCAACTCTTACCTGAACACATCGACCATCGCTAAAATTTCTTACTGCCAAAAATATTGTTGTTACTACTTAATTTTTTCTTTTCCCTTGTACTCTTTAAGTTTTTACTAACTGACAGGTCAGTACTAGTCTAAATTTACTTTATCTATTTTCATTGTCAAATTTTTGACCTATTTAAAGTATACAGGAATCTTTTGTTAAATATTTTTATTTTTTTCATAGATTTTAGCATCTACTAAAAATCTATACCAATAAGCTTGCATAAAAATAAAAATTTTTCCTTCTTTACCATCTAAAAAGCCTAATTTAAAATAATATCGATATAAATAATAAAGATGTGCTCTTGTTCCTAATGGTAATTTATAGTATACTTTGAATTTTATAAAGCGTTTTATCTTAGCTGATTGATTTAGCTGAGGGTTTACTTGACTAATGTTTGAGAAATAATCATTTACTTCTCTTGAAGAATACTTATTATGTTTATCTATCCATTCTGTTAAATCTTTGTAGTCTCTATGAAAGGAGTCTTTCTTTAATTGAATCGATTTTCCTTCTTTTAAAACAATGTGCTCATCCATTGCTCTGTCTTCCATATATCCTTTATCTTTTTTATAAACAATCATTTTTCTAAAAGGATATATCCCCCCATGTCTTAATTTTTTCCCCAAAAAGTTCACTTCAAACCTCACTACAATACCATTGATATCAGTATGCATATTAGATAAACATATCTCTTCTATTTCTCTTGAAGCTTCTTCAGAAATCACCTCATCAGCATCCAATCTCATAATCCACTGTGTATATATCGCCAAATTATCTAATGCATATATGAATTGCTTCGCTTGGTTTTCAAAAGAATGTTGTAATATTTCAGCTCCTAATGACTTTGCTATTTCAATAGTTTTATCTGTACTAAAGCTATCAACCACAACTACTCTTTTTGATATTCTTTTTATAGAATTAATTGCATTCGCAATATTTTTTTCTTCATTATAAGTTAAAATAATTGTTGTTAAATCAGCCATTATTCATTCCAATCCTCTAACTCATCTCTTACAAGTTTTACTTCTAACAATTTGTTCTTTACTGCTTCTACATCCATTAATTTCGTATTATTAGAATTAAATTGTGTCAATGCTGATTCTTGTATGCTTTCACTAAAATATTTATCATAATTTAGATCTCTTTTATCTGCTGGCACTCGATAAAACTCACCTAAATCAATTGCATTTGCACATTCTTCATCAGTTAATAATGTTTCATACATCTTTTCTCCATGACGAATACCAATCACATTGATTTTATTATCGGCATGGAATAGTTCTTTTACTGCTTGCGCAAGCACTTCTATAGTGCACGCCGGTGCTTTCTGAACAAAAATATCTCCTGATTCACCATATTTAAAAGCAAACAAAACCAAATCTACCGCCTCTTCTAATGTCATCACAAATCTTGTCATACTTGGTTCAGTTACTGTCAAATTACTTCTTTCTTTGATCTGATTGATAAATAATGGAACTACACTTCCTCTAGAAGCTAATACATTTCCATATCTTGTACACATAATCCTTGTTTTCTCTGGGGCAACTGTTCTACTTTTTGCTACGATAACCTTTTCCATCATTGCTTTACTAGTTCCCATTGCATTTACAGGATACGCGGCTTTGTCTGTCGATAAGCACACTACTTTTTTTTACCCCACATTCGATTGCTGCAGTCAATACATTTTCTGTCCCTAATACATTTGTTTTCACAGCTTCTACCGGAAAAAAATTCACAGCTCGGAACTTGTTTTAATGCTGCCGCATGAAAAATGTAATCAACTCCATGCATAGCGTTCTTTATACTATTGATATCTCTTACGTCACCGATATAAAATTTAAGTTTATTAAAAGTATCGGGATATTTTGCCTGATATTCATGACGCATATTATCTTGTTTTAATTCATCTCTGGAAAAAACTCGAATTTCTTTGATATCCGTTTCCAAAAATCGATTTAATACTGCATTACCGAAGGATCCTGTTCCTCCAGTAATCAACAATGTTTTATTTTTAAACTGACTCATTTTGTTAATCTCCATATCTCCTCAAATAGTTGATTTAAAAGTTGATTTTTATTAAAATTATCCAATCCATATTTCAAAGAGTTCTGCCTTAATAGTTCATATTCTTGATCCGACTTTTTTAGGATTTCTTGGCATGCTTTTACCAATCCTTCTACACTGATGTTATTTGAAACAACTCCTGCTTTGGATTCATCAATCGTTCTTTTTGCTTCTCCACTAACACATCCTATAATTGGTACACCGCAAGCCATATAAGTTTGTAACTTAGCGGGTAATGTCATTTCAAATACTGGATCCGGCTTCAATATCAATAAAGCTGCATTAGCATTTGCTAAATACTGTGGAATTTCGCTCTCAGGCCTTCTTCCATGAAAAATAATAACTTCATCTAAATTATTTTCATGAACTAATTTTCTTAATGTATCTTCTTCACGTCCATTACCAACCAATTGCCATTTAATTGGGGTACCTTCTAATCGTTTTGCTGCCTCAATAACTAAATCTAAACCTTGTGCTTTTCCAATATTCCCTGTAAAAACAATATTAAAATCTTCTTCGTTGAAAAGATTTTTAATTTTATCTTCTCTTGAAACACTAGAATACTGTGGCCAAAATTTAACTCTATCTTTATCAACATTTAAATACTGTTGAATATTTTGTATAAAGCTTTTGGACGCTGTTAAAATCAAATCGCAATTTCTATATATATATTTAACCATTTTTTCTATTGGTTTAATAACACATGGATGATCTATTCCTGTAACCGCAATAATATTTTCTGGCCATAAATCTTGAATGTTCACAATTAATGGGATATCATTCTTCTTTTTAAATTTTATTGCTGGCAATGCTACAGTTATTGGCGATACTTCAAAAACATAAATTAAATCAAATTTTAAACACTGCAAATCCTTTAATTTTCTATTAGCCGCTCGTACAAAACTCACATAATTCTTAATCAGATTAAAAGAACCTGTTTTTCTCGCCTCTAATTCGCATCGATAAATAGGGATTCCATTCCAAATTTCATCACAATTTTTATTTTTTGAATATCCTTCGAAATACTCACCTTTAGGATAATTCGGTAATCCGGTTAAAACAGTCACATCAAATCCATTATTCTTCATTTCCAAAGCTAAATCATTAATTCTAAACTGTTCTGGATAAAAGTACTGACTAATAATTAATATGCTTTTTTTCTCTCTCATTATCTATTCACCCTCACTTATCAGAATAGATTCCTTTAATGAACGAACTCTATAATCACCTTTCTCATAATAGCTTAAAATCATATCATAAACCTGATTTCCGAAAGCTTTATTAGCTAAAGTTCCCACTTTTCCTGGAACTCTAATCAATAACTTTACTATCCAATTTGTACCTGGAATCATAAAAATTTTATGTCCTTTGGCGTTAGCTATCATTTTTACCATACAGGAAGTATTAGTATACTCATCATTTTGAGGAAAGAAAATCCCACATTCTTCATTATCAATCATCAATTTAATAAATTCACACAAATTATCTATATGTAACATAGATCTTCTATTTTTAACAATTGGAAATACTGGCAATTTCGTTGCTAATTTCACCAATATCGGATAATTTCCTTTGCTTCCCTTTCCATAAATCATCGGTGGTCTGATAATGCACACTTTAAAATCATTGCTATTCAACTCCTGCAACTTTAAATCAGCCTGTAACTTACTATCTCCATAAAAATTCTCAGCCTTAGGTTTTGTATCTTTTGTAATAAATGATTCTTTGCATCCATTATAAATAATCATTGAAGACATGAAAATAAATTGTTTAACCCCTTGATCTTTAGCAATAGATGCAACTTCTATTGCTAAATCTCTATTAACCTTATAATATTTATTTCTTATTTCATCAGATACATATCCTACTTCAGCATGAGCTACTCCAGCCACATGAAAAACCACATCATATTTAGAAAAATCGTGTTCTTTCCAGCCCTGATTTAACATATCCAACGTAATAATCTGATAATTACAAACACTATTCTGTAACCATCTTTCTACTGACTCTCCAATATAGCTATTAGCGCCTGTAATAAGAATTTTTTTTTTCGACTATATTCTCTATATCTTCCACGCTTTCTTGTGATACCTCTTCTAAAGCTTTGTTCATTTCTCCAGTTCCACCTTCAACTACACTATCATCCTTCGCTACTTTACCAATCGTTCCTAAAAAGCACTTGATATCAAAGAACAAACTTTCTTTTTCCACATATTCTCCATCTAACTTCGCCTTTACAGGAATTTCCAGCTCATCTCTTCCGTTGATCTGTGCCCATCCCGTCAATCCTGGTTTTACATCATTTGCATTGTATTTCTCACGTTCTGCAATCAGCACATCCTGATTCCAAAGAGCAGGACGAGGACCGATGACAGACATATTTCCAATAAATATATCCCAAATCTGTGGCAGTTCATCCAAACTGTGTTTTCTCAAAAACTTTCCAACTCTTGTAATATACTGATCCGGATCTCCCAACATATGCGTAGGTACGTCATGTGGAGTACTCATCTTCATACTGCGAAACTTATGTATCTTGAAGAATTCCTTATTCTGACCAACTCTCTTCTGTGTAAAAAGTACCGGTCCTGGATCATCAATTTTAATCGCAATTGCGATTGCTGCATAAACAGGAGACAACAGTACTAACCCACCAAAAGAGAGCACAATATCTATGGCTCTCTTAACGTATCTATCGTAAATCCCCTTACTTTTTTTAGTCTCTCCGACAGCTTCTAAATGTCCTCTGACTCCATCTGCATTTTCTTCATCATTTTCATCTTCCACAAAAATGACTTTCTTTCCTTCCAAAGGATTCTTCTGTTCAATTTCTTTTTCAAAAACAGAATCTCCTTTTTTCTTTTTTGCAATAATATTTAATCCTATAAAAGCGGTTCCTGTTCCGATTACTGCAATTTTAATAAGATTTCCAATCTTTTTCTTATCGATTGACATATATGCTTACTCCCATTTACTTCTTCAATTAAATATTCATCGTTGCAACCGTACTGTTATGCCAACTTCTGCTGCGCTTCACTTTCTTCCCCCAGCAGTCTCTCATACACTTCACCTTTTTTCTCGCTTCCGTGTTCTCCCGCCGGGTGATAAGTCGTCACAACTTCCGCCACTTTTTCACGGATATCCTCTGCATTTGTATATGCCATATCCATCAGAGTTTGAAGCTCCTTCAAAAACGTTTCAACTTCAAAAGGAATCGGACATCCGATATGGATCAACTCGTTCCTTGTTTTCTTCAGTCCCTCTTCTGCCATCAGTTTTTCTTCGTAGAGCTTTTCCCCTGGTCTTAATCCGGAATACTCCACTTTGATATCAACATCCGGTTTTAATCCGGACAGCTTAATCAGGTTTCTTGCCAGAGTATCGATCTTCACCGGACTTCCCATATCCAACACAAAGATTTCCCCACCATGCGCATATGTCCCTGCCTGCAGGACAAGGCTGACCGCTTCCGGAATCGTCATGAAATAACGGATAATATCCGGATGAGTCACCGTGACCGGTCCTCCCGCTTCAATCTGCTTTTTAAACAGCGGGATCACAGAACCATTGCTTCCCAGCACATTTCCAAAACGGACTGCCACAAACTCTGTCTTGATATCTTTCGGGAATTCCTGCTGCACCATTGCTCCGTCTTCATCATCTGCATGGGCATACAGGATTGGCAGCTTTTCCGGTGTGCCCTCTTTGATCATACGATCAAAGGACTGGATGATCATCTCGCACAGACGCTTGCTCGCTCCCATAATATTCGTCGGATTGACCGCCTTATCCGTGCTGATCAGAACAAATCTCTGACAGCCGTTCA
>ENA-OQCW01000175-OQCW01000175.1-human-gut-metagenome-genome-assembly--contig:-NODE-175-length-48254-cov-10.373159_pt1 | contig 48254 bp, 57 predicted proteins | sample MGYA00242767_ERZ504593 | MGnify/ENA primary metagenome ERZ504593 (study PRJEB26092, sample SAMD00036307) | human gut metagenome | host: Homo sapiens | study: EMG produced TPA metagenomics assembly of... | reverse complement strand
TATCGGCTTTTCCGATAGTGCCGTCATTTCTCGGAGTTCCGTCATCACCTACCCAGCCAGCAAAAGCCGTACTCATGTCAAATAGCTGCGCCCCCGTGGTGCTTTTCTGCTCGCTCTTTCCATACACCATCATATCCGCTATTTTTCCATCATCGGAATCCGCTAAGTGGTTCTCCCCATTGTTTGTTGCGTAGAACTTGGAAATTTTGGAACTGGATAGGTTGCCTACATCTTCCTTTAGCGAAGCAACATCATCTGTATTTTGTTTAATCTGCTGCGCCTGCTCTTCTGTAGCTCCAGATTGTACGGGATTTTCTTTGAGATACTCATTTACGGTTTCCTTTATTCTTTCACTCTGGTTTTTAATCTTTTTATTGAGGATATTATATGCGTCGTCCCCTCTCATTCCGATCCCTCCTTACAGCTTATACCATGTATCCGTTGTTTTTTCATATTTGTAATAATCTCCTGTGTCTACCATCAGACAGCTGCTGCCTGTTGACAGATCCTTATAGTGTGGAAGTTTGTCTGCATCTTTGCTTAATCCCTCATAGTTCCTTACTCCACGGAGCGGGACGTTTGTGCATACCAGGCTTCCGAGATCCCATATCTCTTCACCGTCTTTGTAAGCCTGTCCGTCCACGAAGCTTGATCCGTTTGATTTCATTCTATTTTCCTCCTTTTCTTATTTGCGCAGGCGCAATTTTCGCAAAACAAAAGAGCCTGTTACGGCTCCGCTCGAATGTTCATCATATTTATCCTCCTTATACATAACTATTTGTCTGTCCACCATTTATCCGGATTATTCCGCATGACAAGCAGCCAATTTTTCATATCTCTTACGTCACTGAAAAGTCTGGCCGGATAGTAATAATATTTACCTGTTTCCTCATCACTGACTACCTGTGGTGTACTTACATCAAATACTCCCGCCTGTTTGTCACAGTCCTTAAACCAGAACGGTTTCTCTTCAAATGCTCCGCCCCATGAGTAAATTGGCTCGGATTCTGATTTTGTGTAAAGACGATATTCTTCCAGGACATCATCTCGATTCGGTCCTCCCGATAAAGTATAAGGATATTCGAGTATCTGGCCTCCGATATTTGCTGTCATACTATAACAGCACGCCGGAACCATTGATATATCATTGTGATATTGCCCGGTCAGTACATAATTATCTACGGCGGCAGCTGTAACCATATATATTCCATTTACTACCCGTGCGCAAAATCCGAACGCCAAATTGTAAGATTGAGGGGCATCTCTTCCCTGTGTTGTAAATCCCACTTCTGCTCTCTTGTATGGCGTAGGGTTTTTAAATCTGGCGTAAAGGTCGTATTCTCCCCACCACTGGTCTTCTATAACTACCTCTTCTTTCTTTCTCCACAAGAGTGTGTCACCACCCCATATTTCCTGTATTTCTTTTCCACCGGAATAGAAACCATCTATTTCTTTTCCACCGGAAAAAGCTTTATACTCTATTGCCATTTAGTTCTCCTTGTATGTCATGAAAATAGTATCGTTCCTGGTACGAGTTGCTGCGGGAAGCTTATCATAGTCGTCTTTTTTGATACGCTTCATGCAACGTAATGCTGTCTTTTTTGTAGTGCTTCCAGAGGCAGAAACAGCAGCTGTCGTACCGTCTGAGAATCCATAACTCACTACTGGCATTTCTGATCGCGTGCGGTTGACGGTTGCGGATATCTCAGGCGTATCTTTTCCAAGCTGTCGGCTATTTGAATTGAATGGTGCATTATTTCCGCTGTAAGTATCAATCAACTTGCCGTTTCCCAGTTTCAGAGTCCTGCTCATGATATAAGAGTGCACATACCACTCTAATTCTGTACCATCTTCCATCTGTTTCGTGTTGCGCAGTTCTATTGTCTGCCCGACAGTATTCAGCGGATTTCCGATAACTTCCACTGTGTAGGCTTGTGCTCTATAAAACTTTCGCAGATCCAGATTTACAAAAGTACCATAGCAGATGCTGATAATCGGCTCAGCCCTTGAAATACCGCCATATTCATCTGCATTCCATACATAATCCATCCAGTCCTCATTACCCACAAAAAAGCTGTTCCGGTTATAAAAAACATTATTTTCATACGCTTCCTGCGCAGTTGGCTCGCCCTGTGTAAATCCAAATGCTCTGTTAGGATCCGGATCTGTGAGAATCGTATGTGGAAACCAGATTCTTCCCTCTTTCGCCCAGAAGCTTTTGAACGTATCAAGATGCACCTCTGCATTATCATAATATTTGTAAATCTTCTTTCCTGAAGTAGTCTCGCCTGTTTCCTGACTGTTCTGGCGAAGTTTCAGGTATTCAAACTTACCATCCCTATTCATCCATCCGAATCGGTCATTCTGAAGGCACAGGTCTTTTATAACATTAACCGCATTTATCTCATTCGCATTGTTTGTATATGGCACATAAGCATCATCCCAGTGTAACTTTGTAGATACCTGCTCAATGCCTAAAAACTCAAATAACTTATCTCTGAATTGCTTCTGTGTGAGTTTTTTCTTCTTATCGGCAATCTGATTCTTGTACCACCTCGCAATATCTGTGTTTCTGAGATCATACAGATAATCATATGCTATTATCTTTCGTGTTGAGTAAATAGAAGTCCTCTCCGCACTTGCAATCCTGCCTGTGAATACCTTGATCTTTGTTTTATTGCATTCCAGATGCACCTCAATCCTTCCTGACGGATATGAGTCTTCATCGGTTCCCCAGAACTGTTTGTGACCTGTTTCGAACGACACCTGGTTGGAGATGCAGCCACCAAAGATAAAGTACTGCTCAGAACAGATAGACTCCTGAAGAACAAACGTATTTGCCTTGATACCGCCATTTTCATGGGTCAGATCCTCGAACTCCCCATCTATCCAATGGACTGTTACGTACACTGGCTCTGTATTTTCCTCAGTTTCTCCTGTATCGCCTCCGCCTGTACTGCTGTCAAATGGGTTTTTGCCATCGTTTGTGACTTTAATCTGAAAGCTGTCGGAACCTATAAAGGTATTCGTACCATTAACCATCATGTTGTAAGATACAGTTATGGTCTCGGTTCCGACTTTAGAGCTGTCGAATCCGGATACGCTATAATCCGTGATCTCTTTTTCAGAGCCATCATTTCTAATCAGATTTACAGACAATCCCGTCAAATCCAGAGACTCCCCGATCTTATAGAACGTCTTAGCGGGAAAATGGGAGATTCTGATACCACTTGCCTTGTATACGTTTACTTTAAAAGACACTGTATGCGTTTTATAAGTTACTGTAATTGTTTTCTCACCAACTGATGAGCTGTCAAGCTTGGATATACTATAATTTTCCAGTTTCTTTGTGGTATTATCTGTATATCTGGATACCACTACAAGGCCAGACGCATCAAGGCTGTCGCCTAAATAGTATTCTGTCTTTGTCGGCATTTTGGTTACTTCTATCCCGGATATACCAATTACCGTGATTGTAAATGTAGTCGTAAACTTACTGTAAGTTACAGTTACTGTCTTCTCACCACCTGCGGACATATCAGGTTTGGATAACGTAAAGCCTGATATGTTCTCTTTATCCCCATCACTGTATACTTGTGAGACTACAATGCCGTCCGATGAAAAAGTATCATCTTCATAATATCTTGTTTTGGATGGTAGCGTAGTTACAATAATTTCAGTCACATCGACAACCAGAATATTGAAAGAGGTATTTTTATTCTCAGATGTCACGGTGATAGTCTTTGTGCCAGATGTGGTCATGTCAGGCTGGGTCAGAGTATATTTTGTCACTGTTTCTGACGAACCATCATCAAAGTTTGCCGTAACAATCATTCCTGTGGAATCAAATGATTCTTTAACTTTGTATCTGGTCTTATTCGGAAGTGTAGTGACACTGATTCCTGTCAGCTTTACAAACTTGTATGCCCTGTATGCTATTTCCCAGTCAAGTCCTGAATCATCCTGATGCAAGAATGATACCTGTACCGGTTTCTCAGGTGTAGCTCCATTCAGAGACAAGTTCGTGGTCTTATTGTTGCATATCAGGCTAGATGTACCGGCATAGGTACTTGTAGACGCAGGGGATTGGATTACATTCAGATACATATCGCCATTGCCAAATAAAAATAATTCGTATTTTATCTCGCTTTCGTGTGTTCCAGAGGCACTGTAATATGTATACCCTTCTACCCGGATTTTAAGAAGCTTTGTACCATCATCTAATGCAGTTTCCAGCCTGTAAATATTCCATATAGCTCCGTCACGATTGCAAATCTTTAACTGCTCGGTAGATGTCCCAAATCCAACCCAGTTATTTCCATTGATATTGAGTTTATCTACGGTCACATTGTTGAATTTGAACCAGTTAACACCCTCCAGTATGTCTGTTCCATCATCCTGTTTGTAATTATTTCTAATTAAATGCATCCCAGTTGCAGTATTAACCAATTCAGAAAAATTATAAGCTACCACGTTTACTGTGAATGAGTCTGAATAATCTCCTGATTTTATTGTGACGCTCTTTTTCCCTGTTGAGGAAAAATCGTATTCCATTGTATAAAAGGATGTTACAATTTTTTCCCCCGTATCCAATGTTACGGTTACTTCAATATCAGACTTACTCAAGGATTCTCCAACATGAACCACCTTACTCGGAGTCTTTGTAACTTCCAGTTTTGTGATTGTTTCAATAGACTCGAATGTAATATCATGCTCTTCTGCGTACACCTGAGCTGTTGAATTATAATGCCCCCTGATCTTAGGTACATTCTCAAAAGTAGAGCCATACGATGAGTCATTTGAAATCACTGTATCTTTGTTCAGGATAGTGATTGTTGCTTTCTCACAATGATAAAAAGCCATATCTTGTATGGTTGTACAGTTTTTAGGTACCGTAATCTCGGTAAGACTGTTACACGCATAAAAGGCATTGCTTCCAATCGTTATTAATGTTTCAGGAAGCTCCAACTCCGTCAGTTCAGTCATGCCGTTGCATAAACCATAAATCCCTGTTATGCCTTCTCCTATTACAACCTTTTTTGCGTATCCGTAATGTTTTGGGCCATCACCAAATATTCCGCCTGAGTATCCTCCCCATGAATCCGATGGCGTTTCAATTTCTTTCGTTTCACCAGTACCTGATACCGTAAGAGTTTCTGCTGCCATATCAAGGGTAGCTACAATGTCTGTATCCGTATCTTTTCCTATATTTGCAGACATAACATCGGAAATATTGATTGTGTAGGTAGTGCTCAGTCCTCTGCATGTTGCAGTTATATCACAGGTTCCAGCTTTTGAGCTGTCGAATCCGGAAAAAGTTGTTGCACAGTTATACTCTACAGTCCCATCATCATATACAATATTCGTTGATGGCTGTTCAAATACATCATGTATACAATACTCTGTTACAGGATCTTTTATTTCCAAATTTGCAGAAGCATGAACGGTTACTGTAGTTTCCTTTGAAGCATCACCGTATGAAATGGTTACCTTTTTTTCTCCTGCAGTTTCTGAGTCAAACCCGGATACTGCAATTCCAGCAGCCTTTGAACTAATTGTTTTATAGTTTCCGCTACCCCATTTTGTATATATTGACGAGAAATAAAAGTTTTCACCGAGAAGATAATCCTCTTGCATATTGTTCGCATATAAGATTTCGGTTGCAGCATCTTCCTTGACTTCTATATCGAATGTAGCAGTTTTTCCTCTGAATGTTGCTGTCACTGCCTGGGTTTCCCAAACTCGCTATTTACAAAAAGAAAGATCTGTCTCGCTTAATTTGAGAGTATCAAAAGTGGTTCCATCTGTAAATGTCGCGCGCGCTGTCAAGCCAGCTGTGTTTAATTTTCCCCCTTGATATACTGTACTGTCTGTTGGTACAGTAAGTATTTCTATCTTTGACACCTCAGAATCCGTGTCTTTTTTCATTGCATAGGAAGTTCCTGCTTCATCCAGATACAGCCATATCTTTTCTCCTGCCGTAATCTCTCCAAGTGGAGTGTTTGCCCCAAACATGTTGATATAGCTTTGTCCGGTTGCCCCTTTATCCTTACTAGGAATCTTAACTATATAAAGGAGTATTTTCTGGTTGTTCAGAAGGTACATTTCATAGATCAATTGGTCCTCACTATAGTCCGTACGCATTTTTCCACGCATTTTAAAGAACCTTGACCCATCGTTCAGTACTAGCCCCGGCGTGTCCCTTGTATACCCTATTTTGTAACTATAATAGCTTCCTCCCTTAGTTCCCCACAAGAGAATTTTATTGTTAGAGTTTTGTAATGTGACTAAGCCGCTTCCGTGGCCAGTTACTTTAGAAAGGGCCGCATTACCTATTTTGAAGAAGTCAAAAAACTTACTACTATTTACTGTTGCAGTCCCGTCAATATTTCCGTATAAAAAATAATCTGTGCCAAGCAAGAGATCAAGGGTAACAGTACTGAACAAACTTGTCGTTATTGTCCATTTATCTCCGGCGCCTGCATAAGTCAAATATACTTTTGATGGCGTATTTGCTTTTATGGGGAGATTGGTTCCAACATATTTATCACCGGATCCCGCTTTGAGAATGCGGTCGTACATAGTCAAGGAATTTGACTTGGCTATTTTCACAAGATTAAATATGATCTGTTTATTTTTATCACCGCTGATAAGGAATATTTCGTATATCGTATTAGTATCGTAGGACGCAAGACTCGTGTTGATGGTTGTCCCATGCACACGAATTTTATAAAAATATTCGCCAGTGTCCAAGGTGCCTCTCTGGCTATATATTTCCTTTGTTGCCCGCACTCCACCTATGTAGAATGCCTCACATTCTCCAATTGAGCTATTGTGATCAAGGGTGAAAAGTATAGTTCCATCATATTCAACAGCCACATTTGAAATCTCATCGTCAAAAGATTTTTGTGCCTGTGAATACCACCACCTTCCGTATGGCATATGAGCATACGATATCTGATAGCTGTTAAAAACCTGTGTCTTTCCTTTTGTCAATACAGTGCTGTTGAGTAAGTCCATACCAGATGTGGTATTCATTAAACTATTAAGCGTTACTGCCATCTCTGCCTCCTAAAATAAAGAGCACATGAGCTGTGACACCCATGCACCCTGGTTTAATACTCTATCAGTGCGATCCTGATGGAACTGTAGTAGATTATTTTCTTTTCTCTGTCTACTCTTTTGATTTTAAACTGAGTATCCGGAATGTATACGGTAGCATCTTTATATGCTCCATCTTCATCGTTCCAGTATGTGATCTTACACTTTCGTTCCTGTTTATTTACCACGGAAGAGTTCATTACAGACTGTATGTTTTGTATATCTTCCCACGTGAGTTCATCCATGGTTGTGATCTCAATCTTTGTACGATAGTGGAAAGCCGTGTCTCTATGTAGGTTTCCGCGGTTATCCTGCCAGGCTTCTACTTCCTGTCGCTGGTTAGGTGTGCAGCTGTATCCTTCTTCTGCAATACATTCCATAGGAAATTCTCTACTTCCAAATTTGAGCAGCCATCCCTCGAATCCTGTTGAACCTCCGGAACTGAAACTTCCAGAAGAACTTCCGGAACTAAATTCATCATTCAATGTCTTTGTAAGGTCTGCCATGTATCCTCACCTCCTTATGCGTAGGATGGAAATAGTCCAGGTCCCCCTCTGTTCAGATCCTGCTGATTTTTTTCCTGCAAGTAGCCGATTATCCTTCCATCAGCTGTGACTGTCATTCCGGAAATAGCTTCTTTTAAGCTCTGCACAATACCGCTGTCGTCTGTCTTAGTGTTATTGCTCGGAAGTGACATCATCACCTTTTGAATCATTTCTTCAAGCTCCTGTGTGTCTGTCTTCTTTGTATAGCTTGTCTTTGGCGGGACTATTGTTCCGGATGCCATCACCGGCATATAAGACTGCAGGTTACTCTTTGGAAGTGTTAGACTTACTGGTACTTTCAGCTCTGGAATATCCAGTTTCATTCCATTTGTAACAGAATTCCCGAAGTTTCCCAGCATATTTAATATCTTATTACTCCATTCTTCCATCTTGTTATACATTCCTTCCATGAAGTAACCACCAATTTCTCCTGCCACTCTGGATGGGGAATGTATCTTCCAGGCATTTCGGAATGTATTTGATACATTGCTAGCAATAATCTTTGCATTGTTGTACATGACAGAAGCACCTGCTACCATGCCGTTGTTCATTCCGATCATGACGTTGTAGCCAATTGTGTATAGACTGCCAATGTTGTTATTGATACGGGTACGGAAGTTTCTAAAGAAATCAAATGTAGGTGTAAATGCTGCTTCCAGTTTATTTCCAAATCCCTGACCGCAATAGGTTGCCATCTGTGCAAACCAGCCTGACGGTGAATGAATATCTAAGGATTTCTTGACGGGATCTTTTACATCATCTTCGAGCATGTTGTTGACCGATTCGGTCACTTCTGTTGAAACAGCTTCCATTCCTTTCTTAAATCCAGATCCGGTATTCTTGGCCAGTTCCTCACCATCAGATTTTGCTTTTTCCTTTGCGGAAGTGGTATCTATTCCATCTAAGGCGTCCTTGTAAGCTGTCTTTACTCGGTTATTTCCGATAAGTGCTGCTGTGTATCCCTCTATGAAATGGTTTCCAGTATCTCCGCCTATCTTTTCCTGTTCCGGAAGCGCCTCCTGAATGCTGGCTATCACGCTGCTGTCTAATGTGTCTTTTGTCTGCTGTTTCAAAGTACTTTCATAGTCCTTGATGCCTTGTCCATATTGAACCATCTGGCCATTTGCCAGTGTGTAGAATCCATCTTTATCCGGGTTTAAGCCATTATTTACAATCTCATTATGTATCGCAAGAGCTTTTTCTCCCAAAATCTGCTTGCCGTTTTCCCAGATGCCGCCCATCTGATCGATTGCATCTGCTGATTTCAGAATCAAGTCTGCAAAACTTACTTTGTCAGAAGCGTACCTCAGTGAGTTCAGTTTCTCAATCAGAGTGCTGGTGTCTGTCTCCTGCATTGCCTGCGAAAATCCCTGTGTTTTCTCTGTTGCTGTTTCTGTACTGTTTTTAAGATTTTCTGTTGATTGAGCTGTTCCATTTAAGGCTTCTTCAAAGATTTTTGTTGAAATTCCAATATCATCCATCTTGTTTTTCATTTCCAAAATAGCAAGGGAAGTGCTCTCTCCATCATTTTTAAGAGAGTCCATATAAGTCAGAAGCTGATATCCCTGTTGCCCGGTTATATCGGCAGTTTTGACCATGCTCATAATTGTGTCTTCCCACTGCTGATATACCTGTAAATCGGCGTCGCTCAGTTTAACGCCGTCAAATACATCTTTAAACCATTCGTTAATAGCTCCTGTGATATCGCCTTTTTGATAGCCAATAATATTGTCTTCTACAAATTCACTGGGACTTTTATATTCTCCGCCAAGTAATTTTACGCTGATAAGCTCACCGATTGCTAGTCCAATACCGCCTGCCGCAACGACGCTCCCTATTCCCATTCCGATGCTTTTTCCAAACAGCGTACTAAAAGCGCCTGCTACTATTGAAACTACCTTTGTTCCAATCAGTGCCGCAGCTAAAGCCGCCGCAACTTTCCCGGCAGAAGTTTCACTTAATCCTTCTAATAGTCCTGAAAGTGCATCCATGATTGCTCCTGCGGCAGTTGTCAACATTTCTTCCCAAGGAAGTTCTGATAAAAACTGTCCAATTCCTTCTCCGAGTTCTTTGAAATTTTCTTTCGTCATCACTCTGCGAATAGTTTCGCATAAATGTTTTATAAAGTTTCCTAGAGCTTTTCCGTTTGCTTCCCAGTCTGTTGTCTGAAGAAACTCACTGATTCCGTCTTTGATGTTCTGAGTAAATTCTTCCCAGTTAAACTCATCAACTGCTTTCTGCAATGCTGCAAATACGCCATTAATTCCAGTTGCAACCGTATGGGCCATATCTTTAAAAGAAATTCTATCAAATGTTCCATTAAGGGTATCTGCAATTGCATCACCTAACTGCTGCCATCCGGTCAGCCCTTCCTGGTTCTTCGTCGACATATCGTCTACGAATCCCTCAAGGGTTTTCCAGAGGATCATAAATTTATTGCCTAACGCATTTCCAAGTTCTGTCCAGCTTACCTCATCAAGCATTCCCCGAAGTCCTGTTGAGAACTTCTTCCCAAGGCTCTCAAAGTCAATGCCATCCGGTCCGAATAAGAGATTAAATGTTCTTACAAGTGTGTTGATTCCTGCACCTATGGTTCTTCCAAGGAGATCCCAGTCCAGATTATCAACCAAACTATTAAATGATTCCGTAAAAGCTTTGCAGAACTTTGTGATCTTCGGTCCTGCATTCTTCCAGTTTATTGCATCATAAACCTTTTTCAGACCTTTATTTAACTGCTTTGCGATGTATTCTCCAAGTCCTTTCCAATCCTCTGACTTGATATACTTCTTCAGCTTGTTGGCTAAGTCTTTAATCTTGCTTTCAATGGGAACATCTTCAAACATATCCGAAGGTGAGATTCCATTATCTGAAACTGTGTCTGCAAGGTCTGAAGCTGTGTCTGCAGTATTTTTCTGCATAATATTCAGCTCATCAAATTCCGCTACATCTCCTTTTGCCGCTTTCTGGGCTTTTTGTAATGCTTTCGCCTGCTTTTCTACGGCTTTTGCCGCCTTATTCGTAGATGTACTGGTGCTCTCCAGAGACTTTGCGTAATCCTGGTTTACTGCTTTTGCCTTGGTAAATGTCTTCTGGCCAGATAAAGCTGCAAAAAACATTCCCACGGATGTTGCCGCCTTTGAACAGAGATCTATCAGTTTAGTCAATGCCGGTGCTGCTACCTGAAGAATTGGATTGAATGCTGTTGCAAGACTGTTCTTTAACCGTGTCATGGAAGACATCAGCATAGAAATGCTGGCATTCGTAGAATCGCTGTACTGCGCAAGGTTCTTAAAACCTTCTACGATAGCACTGCGAATCTTATTGACCAATATGTATAAGCTTCGGATACCAACGGTGTACTTTAGTATCGTTTTTAGTGCCTTGGTCATGTTCCCAAGGGCGCTGGTGCTTTTATTGGCTGATTTATTGATTCCGAAGATACCCGACGAAAGCTTTTTCAATCCTCCGACAATTGCCCCGGATGTAAGTTTCATAAACTTCTTGAACAGGTTATTTACGATCCGCCCGAGTTTCTTGAATGCTGCGTTCAGGCTTCGTACACCTGCTGCCGCTATCTGGGGTCCTCTTTCTTTCAAAGCAGTTCCAAATTTCTGCATCAGGGACACAGGAGCGTGAATTGCCATTTTCAACCCAAAGAATGCGCTTTTGAGCATGCCTACGTATTGTGTAGATTCTCGTGCAGATCTGGTTATTTCTCCACCGCATTCGTTTATCTTCTGGTTAACTGAGTCAAATGATGTCTGTACCCGGTTTCCCATGTCAAGCAGCTTTGCTTCTTCTCTTTCCAGATTTGATATATCCTTCTGGGCCTGTTCTGTGTTGATACCGGATGTAAATGCCTTCCCCGTATCCTCCAAGTCTTTTAACTCGCCCTTTGCCATTGCGACTGTATTTGTCAATTCTTCTATGTCATACTGCATATTTTTGTATGATTTGCTGTTCTGACTGCCGCCAGTCGCAAGGAAGCGTTCTTGTCTTGCAGTAAGTTCACTCAATTTTGCAGATGCCCTGCCTATCTGTTCCTGAACTTCCTTATAATCCGCTGTAGGAATCTTTTGCTGGCTATAAGCAGCTACTTTCTGTTTCAGCTCATTTACTTTCTTTTCCTGTAAAGCATACTGATTATTCAACTTCGAAAAGGTGTCGATCTGCTTCTGTATGGCAATTCTGGTTTTCTCCTCTGCTGATGCGATTGATGTGCTCATACGTTTTGCGGAGTTCTGTATATCTTTAAAGGTAACCTCAACATTCTGATCATTTACCCTTGTCTCAATGATTACGCTTCCATCTGCTGCCATACCATCACCTCTTCTTAAATCCAAGCAGTTCTCTTATAGCGTTTGCTTCTTCTTTTGAACGCCCTCTGTCATGTTCTTCCAGGTCTACCAGTTTCTTGTTATTCTGATAAAATTCCCGTTCCCATGTTTCTAATTTCTGTTTCTTTGCCCTCTTCTGCCGAATCGCAACTACATGGCTGAACAGGCAGTCACTAATCTCCATATAAGCTGCCATGAATGTCCACCAGTGGATCTCTTCAGCTAAACGGGCATCTTTTCCAAGAACTTTGTTGATTGCAGGTGCAATAATAGGAGAATCCTTTTCCCAGTCCATGAGAGCCGGTCCTTTTTTCTTTTCTCCAGATATCCCACAGTCTATAAATTCTTTGCCTTTCTCCAGTGCTTTCTGCTGATCACGCGCAGGGATCTCCTGCCAGTCTATGTACAGGATCTTCAGCATTACTTCTGCTTTCTCCTGCTCTGCAAGTTCTTCGTCATTTATTGCTTTTAAGATATCAAGGATTGCCCTGTAGTCTGTGCGGATCGCATATTCTGTTCCTGACAGTTCAATAGACGTAGGAAGGTGCCATCTGCCATCCATCATCTTCTTCTGCGACGTTTCTTTGTATAATTCCTGCTCTGTGGAGTCTGATACTTCTGCAGATATTTGTTCATGTGGCTCTTCGTCTTCTCCAGACGTGTGTCAAATTCTGCATTGATCACATCTACTACTGCATTCAGGCATACTTCGCAGAATAAGGATCCGTCCGGCATAGGAGAAAACGGTCCCATGATGGAAAAGAACGTATTGCCGGTTTCTGCATTTACCAGATAGTTCATCTGCTCAATGAACTTCTGCTCGTATTCCTTTACATCTGCTTTTTCGTCTGTTTCATCAAGTTCTTTAAAGAAATCCTTTACCTCTTCATATCTGTTGATGATATTGGTATCGGATGGGCGGAAAGTAAATTCTGCCAAAATCTCTCCCTGTTTATTTTTGATAGCGTAGGTCTTACTGCCATCATCAATAAAAATATCGTTTGTTTTATTCTGTGCCATGTCTCTCTCCTCTGGATCTAAATATAAAGAGAGGATGCCTTGTGCGGCATCCTCTGATTCTTATTCAATTACCCTGCAATCTCACCTTCTGCAAAGACTGGTTTTCCGGCTTTTACAGATTCCGCTGTTACATATCCTTTTACTCTGGAACCATTCTCTGATACAGCAAACGGGAAGTTGACACCCTCGGTGTCTCCACCATAGCTTTTAACTTTTACCATTACCTGCTGCACATATGCAAGGTGTTTGGTTGCTTCGGTATCTTCGATGATGACCTCCAGCATCAAAGTATTGCACTGGTCACCTTTTAAACGGTCAAGCGCGATGCTTCTTACCTTCGGGTAGATCTTCTTTGTCGGGTCTGCATAGTATGGGTCTGCATCCATGGATGGCTCATATCCCTTGTCTACAGTCTTAGTCTCGCCAAGAATATTCTTTTTCTGTTCTGTATCCGGGTTCATTTCCATGGACATCTCTTCAATGTCATCTCCAAGTACTTCCCAATCTGCAGTTCCTGCTGCAGATAAATCATTTTTAAAGCTTGGATCAAGGTAATGTGCCATTGCTTCTCTTGTTAATTTCATAAGCTTTGTCCTTTCTATCTATGCCAGCCTATCTGTAAAACTCTGCTTTGTATTTCAGGTTCATTCCGATCACCCAGTCCTCTATATTGTCCTCAGTTCTGGAATCCAGATAAGCCATTGTCTGTCGTCTTATTTCTTCAACTCTCCTTCCCTCTGAGAGAGAAGGATACTCTTTCAACTGCGTTGTATCCTCATTGATCTTTATCTGCTGCCGTTCCAGCCATTTTCCAAGAGAATCCAGGAATTCTTTAATCTTCACTTTTCTTTGTGGTAATGCACTTCCAGAACGGTACACGATAAAGAAGGAATAGGAACACAGTTGCGTGACTTTTCCGGTTACACTCTTCTTTTCTTTTTCGATTGCTCCTCCTGATACCGGATACCAGGCAATTCCTGATGTCTCTTCAAGATTAGAAAAGACAATCTTGTCTCCTTCTTCCAGTCCAGGATATGTATCAAGAAGGCTCTGAATCGCATCAGTTACAATTTCATAACCTTCCAGATCCATCTTCTTCAATTCGGTTTTATTTGTTTCTGCCATTCTTTCCTCCGATTATATCAGATACGCCTTGTACCCATTCCTGACCATGAAGTTTCTTGGCTTCATCAAACCACCTTGGTACCGCCTGTGGATTGCTGTATGTAAGATTTTTGTCTGTCAGGATTTTCTTGGCATCCTTTCTCGCCCACGGAGAATTTGTTGCAGGATCTACCATTACCTTACCCATATACTGGAATCTTCCGTAAGAGCCGGTAGCTGCGTACACCATTCCAGTTCCTGCAACTGATGCTGATCTGGCACGTGTCAGATTAACGAGAGTTCCTGTCTGGTGCGGCATCATAGGCACCATGTCTGTCATGATCTGATTATCCAGCCAGTACTGCGCCTGGTTGATTCGGTCACTTACTTTCCCGAAATCAATATTTACTTTCACATCACCTTCTACAATCGAAAAGTTCGGATAATGCACGATGTTCGATGCCATTATTTTCCTCCAATCTCGAAATGTGGAATCAATTTAAAAGGTCCATCCGCAGTTGTGATCATAAATACGTTATCCCTGGTCTTTCTCAAATGGTCATATAGACCATCTCTATAAGTATCATCTGGAATCGGTTCAGTCGCATATTCTCCTTCTGTAAAGAAATCTACACCTTCTTTGAATCTCAGACAGTTCTCAGGTTCTGACTTCTCCCATTCCAGCGGATTTGCGTAAGTATAACCGTTTATGGATATTCTGTCCTGCTCTTTCGCATATCTCACATGGAGTTTTACTGTATCTGCGTTCTCAGGTCCGAGTTTTGCCATACTGGATGTTTTATCCTTATGAAGTGTTACTCCATGCAGTATATACGGGTACCAGATATCGTCTCTCTTGCAGAATAATGTCACTGTATCTGAATACACCTACATCACCCCTGCATACAGCAGATTTATCCCTTCTGTATCAGGAATTCCTGTAAGGTATCTTCTGATCACATGGCTGACTGCTTTGCTTCTTTCTTCCCTGGTTGATGCCAGCTCCGGAAACATTGCTTTCGCCTGTGATGCAAGATCACTTCCGGTATTGTATGTGACGCTCTCTGTGCCGTCAGAAATGGATTTTATTCCCTTTTCTGATATATCTTTGCTGTTCATCTCTTTAAGTGCCTGTATAGCTAAATTATCTGCCACATTGTAGGAATACAAAAGGTCAGCAGTTTCACATACCGCTGACCTTATCTTATCCCGATAATATGGATCCTCCGGGAGTCCTTTACGCAGACGACCGAAGGTCATATTATCGATTTCCATGGATGCCTTGGAAAGGTATCCTTTTAAGTTTTCTGTCGGAATTGTCCCGGTCATCCACATGGATGTGTAATATTCTTCATCTGCGTAAGCCATAGGTTACCCCCTTGTGATGATTCTAGCAATCGGGATAGCTTTATGTGGGAAGTATTTCGGAGTTCCCTCATTACTGTTTGCCAGAGTCCAGTTTGATCCTGTCTCCAGCTGTGTAGGTGTCGGAGAAATGATTCCCGTATTCTTAAAGGAAATTCCATATGGGGAGAAGATTTTTCTCTGTCTGCTCCACAGAGTTGTTTCTCCGCCATGGGTCTTTTCATCTGTTGACATGGAATACGGTTTCTTTGCTCCTACGTTGGTGTACTCGATTGCTCCCTCGCCTAACACATAAGTGGTGTACTTTGTGTATTCATCTGCTGTCTCTGTTGGCATATTGTCATCCACCAGTACCAGGCGGCCATTCAGTGTATAAAGGGTAAGATCTCTTTCTACTCCATCAGAATCTGTATATTTCAGATGAGACATGAGTTTTAAGTTCTCTACATGGGTAGCAACCACTGAGTGCATGATCACAAGTCTCAGCTTGTCCTTATTATCTCCAAGGGCTGCCTGCGCTGCTGAGTTTAAGGTTGTTTCCATGAACATATTGTCAGAAGTATTCTTGGAAATATCATAGGTGTGGCCATTGACAAATTCCAGATTTTCTTTTCCTGTCATGGAGAATACGCCTTTTAAAGTGGACAGAAGTGTGTTCTGATCTACATCATCCCAGTACTCTGCCATTTCTGTTACTGCCGGCAGAAAGTCCTCTCCGGAAATATCTGTTGTAAAATCTTTTTCTGTCCAACCTTTGGCACGTCCAACTACGATACGTCCATGTGTGTATGTGCCTCTGCTGGATGCAGTAATATCCGTATTTCCATCATAGTTATCTGCTTCTCCGGAAATACGTGCTTTGATCGGTACAGTGATGTAGTTTCCGCCTACCTGATCTGGAAGCATAGAAGCATACTGTGGTTTTTCTACCAGTGCACCACTCTTTAAGAGCTGGTTTCTGTTAAGATTCTCAACGGCATCTACATATTTTCCAAATACTTCACCGTTAAAATTTTTCTGGTCAAATAATGCCATTTTCATTCTCTCCTTTACATGTACTGTGTGACATCCATTCCTGGATTCTCATTTGCAAGTTTCATAAGTTCTGAAGGGGAAAGTTTTGTTCCTGGTTTTGGTGCTCCCATGGGTTTTGTAAAAGTAGGTTTCGGTCCTCCTTCATCAACCAGGATATTCGGTAACTGATTACCGTCCTTATCACTGATCAGTCCTTTGAAGATATCATCAATGGATTTTCCTTTTGCGGTGTCTTCATCCAGGGCTGTCAGTAACTTCTCTCTCAGGCTTCCGGCAGTGATATCATTTACGAATTTCTTTTCACCCATAAATGTATCTACTGTCTTTTCCAGTTCAAATCTGGCAGCATCTTTTTCTCTCGCATTCTTTTCATCCTGAAGCTGAGTGGTAAGTGTAGTGATCTGCCCTTTCAGGTCTTCTACATCTACATCATCAAAAGCTTTCAGTTTCTCCTGCACATCGTCAAGGGATGTTTTGTATTCATCTCTTTTTTCTGTCACTTTGTTGTACTCTGCTACCGTTTGTAGTTTTCCTTCATCTTCGCACTAAGCGCATCCTTCTTATCTTCCGGAATCTCAATGCCAAGCTCTTTCATGAACTGTTCATAGTTCTGCATTTCTTTATCCTCCTAAACGTCTTTTTAAACAGCCCGTCAGCTGTAATGGATTAAGCCCAGTGAACCAGGGCATGGTATTGTCCGGTTCTTTTACGCCTGCCGTCAAAAGGCACGTAGGCAGCTTCACCCTGCTGCCCTTGGGAGATATCTGGATCACCGCCTTTCTAATCTGGTTTCATTGGCTGACTAATAAATAATTTCTTCATATTGTTCCTCCTTGTATTTGCGCCGGCGCAATTTCTGAAAATAGGTATAAAAATACCACCGGCCGTTTCTGACTGGTGGTTTATAATTCAATATTTTCAAGTTGATCTATGATATCCTCTAATGCTTTCCCCTCAAAGAAAGGTGAATTCATTACTTCATCTATGCTGTGGGCTTCCATGTAATCTTTGCCACACCACATATCAAAATGTTTTTCATTGAATGGATCAACTCCGCATTCTTTCCCATGATAATCGAACAGAACATGTGAGCACATGCTATTGATTCTGTCTCTCAACTCTTTTGATGTCATAATATGTCTGCATTCTCCTTTCTTTCATTCTCCGTCAACTCTCTAACTGGGCGATCAATCAGCTTTCCTTCCTCATCATACACATAATCATGTGTATGTTCGCCATTTTTGCCATATGGATGTTGTTTGGGATTTCCATGATTATTATTGCTGATCTGTTTATACTGCCTACCATTTTCATCATAATAATTCCTTTCAATCCCACCTTTCTTTTTAGTGACCTGAATAATACTATTAGGCTCTGCGGTTAAGGAATTCTTTTCAACCTTTATTATATCCTGCCCTGCCGCATTTTTCAATGTATTTGTTCCTCTGGCTGTCTGGTACCGCTTGGCAGCTGCTCTGGCTTCTGCTGAATGTTTTCTATCCCATTTGGCAATTCTTAACCGATCTTGTAGTTTCTTCAGGTCGTTTTCATCACAGTATTTAGAATAGGCATCATTCTGTTTCTGCAAGAGATGTGCTTTCTTGTCATAATCCTGTTGGAGTTCGAACTTCAGTTTCTCATCCTTGCAGGCATCAATTCCAGCTTTCATTCCTTGTAATTCCCTTTTAGTCTTCCGGATCCGACGTTCCAGGAGTCGTTGTCTCTGGTTTAGTTTCTCTACTTTCCTGTTTTCTTCCTTGTCAAATTCCTGAAAAGGATTATGAATACCATCACCAGGTCCGAAGCTATGACGGCAGTTTGCTCCGTCCAATCCTTCTACTGTTCCGTATCCGGTACAGGTCTTGAAGTCTGGAAATTCTTTCGTTCTTCCGGTGCGGGAGAAAAACCTTCCCTGCCACCAGTAATGATTTCCTGGATTCTCTCCTCCGTCACCGGTTCTGGCTCCGATATGGGCTGAGGTCAAAATGATATCCCAGTCTGTTTCTTCCATCCGGGCAAGGCTGATCTCTGCTGTGGACTGTGCGATTCCAGTTCGAACTGCTCTTAATGTTGCTGCTTCTATCGTATCTTTACGACCAGAAGGATAAACGACTGTTACTCCCTGCTCCGCAATCTTCTCTACAGCATCCTTGACGGCTTTTGTATATGATACCGTTCCTGTAGATACCAGGGTGTATGCATTGTCTACTTCCTGAAGGAATAGGCGTTGTGCAGCTGTAGCGGTTGTCCTTGTGAAGTTCTTCATGGTTCCAAGAGTTACTTCATAGTTGCGCTGCATGAGTCTGATCAGATGGGGAGAGGCCCGCAGATTTGTCGGCGGGATATCTGCCATTGCATATACCAGATCATCATATTCTAAAGCCTTGATACCGGCTTCTTCCATGGCTTCTTTCAGTTCCTTCTCCTGCAGTCTGGTCTTTTTCTTAATCTCCTGCATGATATCTTCCAGAACATATCCCGCTTCCTGTAATGTCTCAAGCATCCAGCGGTCTCTTGCTGTAAGCAGGTAAGACTCGCCACGTCCGATTCGGTTCATGATGCCTTCTATGATTCTTCTCACGATATACTCGTGCAGCTCTCCAGAGATCTCTTCGCTGGCTTCTGAAATTCTGTAAAGATATTCCGGAGTAAGCATTTACTCTTCTCCTCCGAACAGTTCCGGTTCTTCCGGCTGGGCTTCTTCCACCATCTTCTTTGCTTCCTCCTCGGACATTCCCTCAAACTTCACATAATACATCCATGGTGGGACGTCTCCCTGCACTCTATACTTCCACCAGTTCTGCATATCTTCCTGATAGGAGTAAGTGATATCTCCAAAGGAATAGTCTACCTCATACGGGCCGGCAGGAGCCAGACTATATAAATCTGCCATTGCATTCAGCGCATATAAGAGGTCATCCATGCATTTCTTTAAAGCATCGCGGATGTTTTTGACTGTACGAATGGTTTCCTGGTCATCTGCTTCCACCTGTGTTGCCGTCATCATTCCGGTCTTCTCATCAAGCTGGAACATTCCCTGGCTGAATCCACACTTGGTTGAAATCATTGCCAGATTGCTGTTGATATCCTTGATTCGCTGTTCTGTGAGCAGGGTGGCAACATGTTCATGAATGTTGTTATCGCTGTCTACACCGGTCCCCATTTCCACTCCCTGAATCATTCGGGGAAGATTGATATTATGCATATCTGCAAATCTTACAGCAGACTGGGGAAGGAAAGTGATGTGCTTGCTGTCCTCAATCTCCGTTCCCTTTCTGCTCCAGGCAATGTCCAGATCCCGAAGTTCCCTTATGCAGTTATGCCAAATTGGTACTCCCAGACTACTACCACGATCAATCGTATTCGAAGCAGGATTCTTAAAATAAGCGTACAGTGGCTTTTCCAGATCCTGAATATAGACATCCGGCTGTAACATACTCCACTCTGGGACTTCCTGTAAGCTACATTCCTTTCCCTTACCATCTGGGTGGTTGCTTACAAATGCTCTGTTGCTGATTGCATACAGGTTTCCTTCTCCCGATTCTTCAAACCGGTGCCATTCGAATCTGGAATACCATTTCTTTCCTTTCTGCAGCCTTGTTACAAAGATGCATCCTAAGACATCTCCATTGCTGTTCGTGGCTGTGGGAAAGAAACATCCTGGTTCTATGTAATCCACGTTCTGTCCGTTTGGTTTGAACATAATTCCCACATTGCCAAGAGCTTCTGACGTTTTATCTGTGATGGCTGACAATACATAATCTGCCTGCTTCTGTAGCCAGTCTGCTCTGATGCTTCCGCTCAATGCTATTCCAAGGTCTAAGGTCACCAGCCCAGCAGTTACATCATCTATGTACTTTGCGAAGTTGATGCTTCTTACCTGATCATCCGGGTTCTGCCATTCCGGTTTTCCTTCTGTGATCCTGTCGTATTTTGTTATCCATGCTTCCATTACCTCTGATACGAGAGCATCTGTTCCAAATACTTTCTCTACATCACTCCGAAACATTCTTTTCCACACCCCCTGTATCCATGTTATGATTCCCATTTAGATCACCCACCTGTTCAGTGTTCTTGCCACCCCGTAAATATAGTACCTTACAAGGTCCATGTGGTGGTCATTCTCTTTGATTACTTCATCGCCCTGTTTCTTATCGTCCCAGGCGTAAGACTCAAATTCTTTTATTGTTTCTACACAGCTCTCATGGATCATCAGAAGTCCCATGTTTAAATACTTGGTAACTTCCTGGATTCCATTCAGTACATCATTATTCGCACCTGTTACTGTATATTTCCCGTATTTCTTTATGGTTTCTATAAAGCCTGCTGCCGATGGATCCACAATGATCTGTTCGATTGGAATATCTCCTATCGCATCACACATGAGTTTATAATACTTCTCATTATCCGCTCTGCCTTCTATGCCGCGCTTGCGGCCATCGTAATGAACCTCTTTTACCATTGTGGATTTCCTGCCATCAAAGCAGAAGATTCCAACAGCAAACGGGTTGACGGTACCATAGTCGATAGAAACATAGTACTGACAGTTTGCTTCGACATATTGCGGCTCAGATGTAATGTTTCTGTCTTTGGAAAACATTGGATATACAAGTCCTTCTGCAATCGCCCATTTTCCAAGAATATATCTGGCATAGTAAACAGTGCCTTCATATTCTTTGCAAAGATTCTCTACAAAAAGCGGATCCAGAAATGGGTTGTCAAAGATTGTATACTCCTGAACATATATATCCAGATCTGATTCCAAAAAAGCTTTTAGCCAATGATTTGGTCCTTGCGGGTTCAATGCTCCATCAAAGCAACTATAAGGTTTATCAAGACGGGATTTCAGCATATCGAAGACTTCTTCGTTCCAGTCTGCAACCTCATCACCGTATACGTATTTGATAGAAGCTCCTCGAAGTTTGGATACCTGACTGACCTTTTCAGCTCCCAGACAGTACACCATTTCCCCGAACAGATAACATTTATTCTGACTATTAATCTCTCCTACAAGCTCTGGTCCCCAGATATTGCGCATGGGTTCCAGAATGTTTCGTTCAATTGTGGACTTGGTGACTCCAAGGACTACAGAGAGACCAGGCTTGCCTATTCTGGCTCGGATTCTTTTTGGAATTACAAAGTAATCCATGTAAGTCTTACCCGATCGGGTTGCTCCTGTCTTGAAGTTCCACCTGTGATTTGCATTCTGGAAGTATTCTATCTGCTTCTGGCTGAAAGGCATATCAGATAACACCTCCGATTTCTTTCAGGACGTCATCCAGCTTCTTAAGTGCATCTTTCTTTCCGTCATCGTCTTCTTTGATTTTCTTCTGAAGAAGGGCAACTTTTGCTTTCTGCTCTTCGGTACCCATATTCATGTGATCAGACAGCCATTGTAACGCTTTCATGCGGTCTGATAATTTGATACTGGCTCCATCTTTTCCCTGTTTCACTTCTGACAGGATAGTGCCGTCCACCTCGGTAGAATCCTTGAACCGGACTGTGTTCACAATTTTTGTAAGCTGCTTCTCTTCGCCGGTCTCAGGATCCTTTATCTTCACAGGTCCATATATTGCCATAACCGGTACCTCTTCCGTACCGAATGTCATGTAGTCAGTAATATCTGCGAAGGCTATATCCATGTACTTCTGGAAGATGTCCGACTCCGAAAGAAATTCTCTGTTAAGACGTTCCTGCTTCAGGTTTAGGATTTCTTTTTTTACTCTAGCATTTCCTAGCATCCTTGGACCGTTTGCTGCTGCTGTTGGATAATCTACGCCGTATGCTTTTTGATATGCTTTTGTAGCATTAAAGCTCCGGATGTAATAAATACAAAAAAGCCGCTGTTTATCGGTTAGATCAGGATTCTCCATCACCTGATCAACTTCACTCTCAGCAGCTTTCTTTTTCTTCACTTTTTTCTTTTCCGAACGCTCGCTATTTTTATCCGAACGTTCGCTATCCCATTTATGGGTGCATTTCCATCTTCTGACGGTACCTTCAGGCAGGTTTAGTTGACTTGCAATCTCAACTAATTTCATTCCCTGCTGATATAACTGTCTGGCTTCTTCTATTCTTTTATCTGGTGCTCTGGCCAAGCCTCACCACCTCTCATTCGTTTCGTTTTTGAGTATAGAAAAAGCAGCCCGAAGGCTGCCTTATGGTGTTGCGTGTATGTATCTTCTACATCTTAGTTACTTTGAATGGATAAGTTGCAAACAACTTTTCATTCGTAAACATTTTGTCCTTTTCCTTATTTTGCATTTGATCTAATCGACTAATTTCTTCTTTATCTGTAAATCCGTATACCTTCAGTTCATACGCGCCGCATTCTGGAAAATTAATCTCACTAATTTTATTACTTAGCATATCTATACAGCATCTTTCAACAGTCCCCTCTTTAATTGAGCCGTCAGAATAATGAGCTGCTTCTCCAATTCTTTCCAATTTAGTTTTTCCAGCATAAGCTCTTATATTTCTATGACCATGTTCAACTTTATCAATGCAGTAATAGAGTTCCAATTGCTCTCCAACGCCTATTCCATTAATAAAAGTTACAACATAAAAAGGCGGTGTTTTCTCTTTAATAACTATAGTATTAAAGATATTTTGTATGTTTCCAGCATCTTCATCGCAACTTTCACATAAAATAACATTTACATTCCACTTCTCACTCACAATACAAGCCTCCCATATAAAGATACATCAATCAAATTTAATTTTTTCTTGCATATTTTTTTCAACGGTCATATCTGACTTTTGGCTATCTTTTGAGAAATTATCTACTTTTTCACTCATACTGTCTATCTTTTCCTGCAAATGAACAATACTGGTATTTATATCAGCATTTGCTAAAGTGATATTTTTAACAGCTTCATCTAACCTATGAGTCGCATCTTCCATTTGGTTTCTTATTGCCTCTGTTTTAGCTTCCCCTGTTATACTCATTATAATTGCAACAACTGATAATATAATAGACGCAACGGTACTGGCAAAAGAAATCCATGAAGAAAATTCCGGATTATTAGCATCACCTGACGCAAGCATCCATACGATAATTCCCAAAGAAATACAAAGAATATATCTACTATGTAGTTGTGTTTTTAAACATTTTAACCTTATTTCAAAATCATTATAATCTTTGCAAGGACAATCCGGTTTTCTTTTAAAGTAATCAAAGAAACTCATATAAAAACTCCCTTTAATTTTATGTATAAATAATACAATAGATATTATTCATTTACAACCATTTTTAAAAAAATCTATACGTTTAAAGAGCACCTGACTAATTAACATCGGATGCTCTTTCGATAAGAAGTTTATATATGATTTTTAGAATCACTAATAGTTCCTAATTCGAACCCCAGGATTCGAACCTGCGGCTCCATGGCTCACGCTCACTCCCTCTCGGTGAGATGTTCTGGTGATCTGCCAGGTGGGTACTGGCAGTCATCTAAGGGAAGGAGAACTCTGGACAACTTTTTCCAACTGAGTTCATTATAATAATATCACAGATGTTGTGTGTCATTCTATGTCATCTTAAAATTTTTGAGTGCGGATGAATGAATCCTATGTGTCTGTTTCCAGCTATATCCCATTTTCACAGCCACTTCCTCCCATTTCATTCCAAGTATGTATCTCAGTCTCAACACTTCCTGCTCATCCTCATTCTCCATCTGTCGGATCTGTATCTCAATCTTCTGGTAACATCTCACTCTTTCCAGGCGTTCTTCTTTCAGAAGGTCTATCTGCTCATCCAGAATAGCTGCATAATCCGACAGATCTGAATGACTGCTGCCATGTGGCATTCCATCATTGACTACCGATGGAAACATTTTGTCCAATCTCAACCTCTGTATCTCATCCAGGATGTCCTGTTCTCTCTTTATTGCCCGCCGGTAGGATTTCAAGTATTCTTTCTTCTGTTCGTTTTCTTCCTGAATTGTAATCTCTGTCGTTTCCATCGGTATCGCTCCCCTTTCACAAAATCTTCAAATCTGCATCACATATTACTCACATTTTCCGGGTATATTATTACCTGTACAGAGCAAAGAGTAATTGCAAATAAAACTTTTTCTTTTTCATACTTTTAGCCGGGAGCATTTACACTCCCGGCCTCCTTCTTTTTATCGGCTCCATTCCCTTCCGGATTTCAAATCTTTTACTCCGGTTATCTTTAATTCCATACGAAACGCCATGGCTGTGAGAATGCAGTAATCTTTATATGTATGCTCTGGCATTCGGTCTGCTGCCTGTACTGCTTTGCTGGCTGTCGGGTCCGGATAGCCTTCATTGTTCTTGTAACTCATTCAGGTACCTCCCTCTTACTTTCCACACAATTTCAAGAACCAGTTCCTCCGGAGTTCCCAGTCTATCCAAATTGTATCCGTTTTCTTGATCGTCACGTCTACCTGTTTCAGTTTGTATTTGCCTTCGATTGCATAGTTTCCGTGATATGAGTTCGATACCAGTTGTTTGCTACAATGCAATCTGTCTGCTACCTCCTGCAAACTCATGGATACGGCCGGAGCAAGGAGCTGTCCGGTTCTTACATCTTTGATCTCATATAAATTCATTTTCCTCCTCCAGATAGTTCTCACCGAATATCTCTCTGAATTTTTTTCTGTCTCCATATGTCCTTTCGAACGCTCTCTGTCCCATCTGTTCCAATATAAAACTGGTCTTCTTGGCATTTATGTACAGATGTAGGGGATTCTTTATGGCATTTTAAGCAAAGGTGGACTGTTAAACCATATCGCTCTGACCATTTTTTTGATTTTTATTTTCCAAATGAATATATGATGTCTATGAATACCTCTGTTACTGCCGCATATGTAGCAGCGACCTTTCTGATCTCCAGGCATGATACACTTACCATGTTTTTTCTCTTTTCTTCTTTGTGACTTCCTTTGGGAATAATAATCCTTCCTGATTCATCTGGTGTACCTCCGCGTTCTTCTAATCTGAGTGTTTCTATCCTGAATATTTCGATTAAAGTCTTCTACTGCTCTGGTGGCTGCCTGTTTCTTCAGCTCTGCCAGACCGCCCCAGGGTTTGCAAAGAAAATTATGGAACCGGCGGCTACTGTAATGCATCCATCTCGGAGGATTCTGACCGGTTACTTTTCTAAATAATTTCTTTTTCTGTCTGAGATTCATTTTTCTCCTTTCCCCTTCCTGTGATCTGACAGGCTCACACAGGAAGGATGTATCTATGTGAATTTTAGGGCACCCTTAATCTTCCCAGGGTCTTCCGTTATGGTCTACTTTTCCGTTTAACCATTCATTCCAGAAGTCCGGATCCAGAAGTGTATTGTATGTCTTGTTTGCAAACTGCCGCATGGCTCTCGCTATATACTCAGCTGTGCCATAAGCTGTTAACGTATCTATATACTCTTTTCTGGTCTTAGGTTCTGCTGCCGGTGGCTCTGATCCGGATTGCGCCGGCGCAATTTCCGGTTCTTCCTGGCACCATTTCGTTTGGCCTCACCGAGATGGTCTTCCTGTAATTCTGGTTTTAGGTTGCTTTCTGGCTGTTCTTCCAGTTCTGCAGGTTTTGGCATATATTCCGGATGGTTTTCAATGCTGTCCTGACCTGGAATCTGTGGTTCTGGCTCTGGAAGTGCTGTTTCTTGACCTTTTTTTCTATGTTTTCCGGCTGAGATTCTGGTGTTTCAGAATAGACATCTACTTTAGGCTTTCCTGATACGGAGTCCTCTTTTTCTGGAACTGCTGATTTTTTGACCTTCTTCATGGTTATCCACAGTTTTTTCCACATTCTCCACCGATTCTGGCTGTTGCGCCGGCGCAATTTCCGGTTCAGGGCGAACATCATGTTTGGGGGTCGGATTTGATACAGGTTTTGGCGTAGGTTTCGGAATCTCTTTTGGTGTTGGGTCGTGAGTTTCCTCTGGGATCCCGAAATAATTTTCATATGTTTTCGCTCCTGCTGCCGCTTCCGCAAATATCTCCTGTGTATATGTAAAAAACTGGTCCCATGAGATATTCCTCATCTCTCCATTGAATATCTTGACTGTGATATCTTCCTGATGGAACATTAAGAAGACCGTTCCTTTTCGATAACTCATGCTGTCACCAGGGTTGACGATCTGTGCCATTTCCTTGATGTTTCCGGACTGGTATGCCTCACTGTTGTACAGGGCATTGAGGATTCCTGTCTTTTCTCGGAAGAATTCCTGGATCGTGGCGTGGAGCTTGTCCTCTGTACTCTGTGCAGATTTCCAATCTAAGAGATTCATCGGATTACTTTCATTTTCTTTGTTGAAGTCTTTTAATTCGCGGATGTCCTCTCTTTTATCCTCCGGATGAAAGATCTGCTGGTCTTCTTCCGGAAGCTGGAGCATTTCTACCAGGTTATTGAATTTGAATTCCCTGTACTGTTCTTTAAGCTCTGGTGTATCTCCCGGAACGGAATATTTCTCATATACTTTCATGAAGCGGCTGACTCCTGATGGATTCATGCCATATTCTGTTCTGGCAAATTCTGCAATGGTGTTGTATCCATCGTGTTTATAGGCTCCTGACTTATCTATGCGGGTCAGCTGCCATCCGATCCGCACGAAGCTTTTTACGATTCCTCCCAGTTCCTGTTTGATCTCATTCTTGCTCTGGATATAGTCATCCATACTTAACTGCATATATTCCATAGTGTCCTCCTTATGCTATGCCTGCTGCCGGTACCTGAATCTTTATCTTCTTTTTTCGGATGCTCCGTTTATACAGGTTCAGGACATCATTGATGGTCTCTTTATCCGGCTGTCGGTCATATTCTGAATAAAACTGGATGATATGGTCGTCCTTCAGGCTGATCTCTATGGTGTAGTAGGGCTTTTTCAGTTCTGATTTTTTTCGCAGGAACAGGATCCAGCTGACGCCATCTGCCATCTTTCTCATGTAGGTGTCACTGCTTCCCACGCAATGATGAAGGGTTCTTCCTTCGTCCATCAGTTCTTTACATGTTCCTGCCGGTATGATCATGTATTCCCGGTCTTCCCAGAAGTAATCTTTCATGTCCGGAAGCCTTTCTTTTATCCGGTCATCCAGTTTCTTATATCCTTCCAGCCGTTTATCATCTTTTCTCTGATTTCTCACTTCTACCAGCTGATCGTGCCTAGCCTTTAAATCCTTTGGAAGTCTCACAATGTCGTCAGTGGTATCGTATCCCTCTTCTCTTGCCATACGCAGGTAGTCTCTCCATATGATCGTGAATTTACTTGGAGCTATTTTCTGTTTCTTCAGATAGTTGACCATCCGGTTTACGCTTTCAAGTTCATTAAGGATATCCTGGCAGTCACTTATTTTTAAATTCTTTCCGGCAATCCATTCCAAGCTTTCCTGTGTAATCCGGATGTCATTGTCCTGTTCGTACCTGAGCCATCCCAGGATGGCAGCTCCACCGTTTATCGTTTTCAGCCTGTTTAAGTGGTTTCCGTCCAGCATCAGTGTCTCCCTGAGATTCCTTCTGCTTCTGTTGATCTCTGCCCAGTGATTATTTACGATATCTGCTGCCAGTCTTGTCAGACCGGCTTTTGCCAGATATTCCAGATAAGGGTGGTTGTGGAAGGATATGATATAGATGTTTACGTTGAATTTCATGCCTGCATTTGCAAGGATATCCATTCCGCTGTGTTCCAGACCTCCGGCTTTTAACACTTCCGGAAGATTTCCGGGATACAGGTATGACGGAACGAATCTCTTTCCATGTGGTTTGTCCCAGAATTCCTGTGAAAATTCATCTGCTTCCTGAATCGTCCCGTACCATACTTTTCCCCAGGTTTCTCCTAGCGGTATGATGGCTCTGATCTTCTCGAACAGTTCTATGTCTTTCTTCCCTGCTGTCCATCTGCAGACTGCCTGGAACTGACGCTCCACCCACTTTTTGTCATATTGCTGCAGGATGGTTACCATGGCTTTGGCTGTCTTTTCCTCCTGTCTGCTGTTTGTCATTACCGGTGCCTTGCATTTCGGGCATATGGTTTTTTCTCCATGCTTCCATCCGTTTTTTTCTCCAGCCGGCATAACCGCAGGCGGTACAGCTGAATGTGGTCCGGTTCTCTTCTTTCTTAAAAAACAGGATGTTTCCCGGAAATAGTTTATCTTCTACCCACTTCTCTGCTTCCTCTGGCACACAGGGGACTTCTGCCATCATTTCATTGATTCTTTCCTGCTTCCGGATGTATGCCAGGTCTCTTTTTGTTTCATTCACTGTAGTCTCATAGCTGTCGATGCTGTAGGTATCCAGAAAATCATATACCCTGTCTCTGTCTTCCTGTGTAGCCCACTCCATATCCGGGGAGCTGTGGTAAAAGTCGTTTTTCAAAACCGGCTGGCCCATGCAAAGTCTGAGTACATTTTCGAGCCTGCAGGTTGTCCATGTTTCATTTACCCATGTACTGTGATTCTCTTTATCTGCAAAATACCGGGCTTTCAGTTCTCCTTTAACGAACAGGCTGATCTCTACTGCCCGCTCTCCGTCCACTTCAAGAAGCTGGCTTGCCGCAATCACACTGTCGGAATCTTTTACTTTTGGGACTGTACATGGGATGCAGCGTAATAATTTTGTCCGCTTCATGCCTTTGCTCCTCCCATGTAGTAATCCCGGATCAGCGCCTTGGCTTTTGCCATACTAGGAGCTCCAAATGTCACCTTACTGACACTGGCTCCTACTGCCTTTATGATCACTTTATCTACTGTAATCTGGTTTTTAAAAGCATATTCCAGTAGAACCGCCATGCATCCCTGCAGGGTCTTTCCTTTCTTGCGGACCTGGTGGGCGATCATCTCATTCTCCATACAGAGTCCCTTGATGTACTCTACCCAGTCCAGCATCAGTTCCTTAGGTTTTAGTTTCATGCATTCCACATCGATTTTTCCAATAGCTGCAGATGTGGAATCGCAGAGGGATGGGATGGCCTCTTCCAGATACATCTCTACATAATCATCCGGAATGCCGTTTTCCTTTGCCAGTTCTTTTAAGCTGTCCAGATCTCCTTCCTGCAGAAGATTGGCTGCCAGTTCATTGATCTCTGTGTATGAATTCATTTCTCCAAATTTATCAAACATTGTGTTCTCCTCTCCTTGTGTTAAAATTCCGTCTGGAATCTTACTGCATGACCGCTGAGCTGTTTATCTATCTCCTGCCAGAGGTCTGCATTTTTTAATTCCCGGTCCCCGCTTCTTTTCCATCCGTTTGTCTTCCATACGTTAAGGTTCTTATGACCATTTGCAAGATATTGGCAGGTTGTATGGATTGTGATCAGGGACGGTCTGCGTATTCTTTTCAGGGCAGCGATCAGTCCCAGCATGACAAGGCGGTGTGGTGTGGTGTCTTCTGCTTCTTCTCTGCCGCTGATTGGATTCCCCGGACCTTTGGGGAAATCCCGGCTGGCAATGATGTATACGCACCTGCCTTTCTTTATCCTTGCGCCTTTATCCCTGACAATAAGGGAGATATCTACTCTTGCCATTTTCTGGTCCATCTTCAAATCCTCCTGTCTATCTTTACAAGTGTGTAATGGCGGTACGCGTATCCTGTCACAGGATTGATCCCTTTTTTGATGGAATCCGGATCCACATAGTAACCTTTGGGGGCTTTGGGTTCTCTGACTACTCCATCTTTGTCCATCAGGGAACGTCTTTTTATTTCTTTTCTGTCCGGTTCTTTGCGGATCAGGTTTCTGGACGGATGATATGCTTTTGCTTTTTCCGGTTCCCATTCCTGTAAGGGTGTTGCTATGTACTCTGCCAGATCTCCGTTCTTCAGGTCGTATACAACTTTCATGTTCGGATTCCCATGTGTCCAGAGTTCCCTGACAATCTTTTCTGTTCGGGTCTCTGTATTTGATTCGGCATTTAAGAGGATATGGATGTGGATCGCACCCCTCTTTCCTATCTGTGGTCTCCAGATATACTTTAAGATCCAACCGTATTTCCGGTATCTGGTCTGAAGCTGTCTTATGAATTTCTGCATATGCTTTATCATCTCTTCCCAGCTTACCCTCTTGTCTTTCTGGTAGGTGAGTGTGATCCAGCTGTCTCCGGTTGTGAAGTTCCACTTTACCAGTCTCCTGAGTTCTCTCACCCTCTTCCACTGATTCTGCCTTATGATATCTTCCGGGGTGGGTTCCTTCTTCAGCTCCCTCTTCTGACCCCTTGCACCATATCTTCCTGTATGCTTTTCCTCTACCTCTAAGGTTTCCCCACAATCCCATGTATCTCTTATGTATCCACACTTCATATGTCACCCCGGTGTCGTAAGTTTAATACCCTTAATCAAGCCCTGAAGGGACTTCCCTGTCCCCTGAAAAAGGTTAAAAATATAGCAGGTTTTCTCCTGCTTAAATCTTGACTTTTCGCCACCTGGATGTTATATTTTTTACAGGTTTAATATCCAAGTGGCAAAAGTCACCCTGACTCATGTATTTGCGTTACATGAGTCTTTTTTTATTCTATGTGTTCGATCGGTCCGTAGAGGCCCTCCATTTCTTTTGCTCTCCGGAGTGCTTCTTCCATAGTTCCTACGTAACTTGCAAGTGTCTTGTTTCTGAACCTGACAATTCGGATGGTTCGCTGCTGATCCGAAGGAATTTTTACCGATTCTTTGGTTCTTCTGGAAATCCGTTCTACTTCCCTCATTCTTTCTTCTTCAGTCATTCTGTTCTCTCCCCGATCAGACTTTTGAGATACTGAATGCATTCTTCCGACCATTCTTCTATATACTCATTGTCTTCAAAAGCAAATACCTTTGTTTTTGTTATGATTGTTAATGTTTTTGTGTTTGTGTCATAGTTGTATGTCACATAAATATTCTTTTCTTCAGCTTTGAGTACAAGCTCCAGAATCTCTCTTATTTTGTCTCTGAACATGTTTCTTCCTCCTGAACTTTTCTAAGCTGATCTACCACCCAGTATGCGGATATCCCAAAGAGGATGTTGAACCAGACTGGGATGTCCACATATTTCCCTGCAAGGATGCAAAGGGCTATGATTATGTACTGTTTCATAATGCTTGTCCTTCTTTCTCCGCCTTAACCGGCGGCTTTTCTTTCATAGTTCATGCTCAGAAGAAGTTCATCCTGTCTCTGGATGAGCAGGCATTTGATTTCTTCTTCTGACATATCACTGGCTTTATGCTGAATTCCATTAATACGGATATTTCTTGTTACCAGTTTTAATTCTGACATCTTCCTCACCTCTTCTTTATGGTATGGGAAATGATATGTATAGGTTACTGTTTATAAAAATTTAAGCAGTTTGTCGAACGACCTTTGTTGACTTCTCTTTGTTTCTCTCCTATTCTTGTATTACAGGGCACTGGCATACCCGAGTACATATGAAAGGAGAACAACATGGAATTATCAAACGAAACTTTAACGGTATTCAAAATCATCTATTGCGAATACAAGAGGCGTCGAAGCGTTGGTTTTACTAAACCAGATTCTATTAAATTTAAAGACGGTGAAATCTATCAAATTGCCGCTTTCAAAAATCGGCTTCGACCCGACATCGATTATGCAGTTCATGAATTAGCAACCGTTAAATACTTAAAGAAAATATTCTGGGAGATATTCAGCTTACAGAGGCAGGCATTGCTTATATGCAGAGCAAACCTCGTCAATTCTTTGAAGACCTTTCCAAATTATTTGACCTTGCCAGTATTTTTATCTGACGCTTTTGACCCTTGGAGAACCAAGGGTCAATTTCGTTTATACGTTCCTCGCTCTCGCAGCTCTCCTTTACTAGAATAATTTGCAAATTCTACTGTCGTATCTATTTCTGCTCTGATTTCGAATTCTCCTGGTGTACAGCTAATCGTGAATCCAGTACAGCCTTCTCCAAAATCTTCTCCATTAATACGGAAAGTCTTCTTTTCTGTATCTACTTCGATAGTCTTAAGTTCATGTGGTGTAAATATTTTGTTCATCAATGTTTTCTCCTCCATCTTTCCATTAAGAATCTCTACAACTTTATCCCAAAGACCTGTTTCCAATAATCTGTTCCAGTCTTTTGTTGTTGTGTTTATCTTGACAGTCATTTCTCCAAGAACATCTTTATATTCCTGACAGTCAAACATCTTCTCTCACTACCTCTCTATGCTGTTTCTTTCTGGTCTGACAGCTATTGACTTTTCTTCTTTACTCTCCTATTCTTGTATTACAGGGTACTGGCATACCCGAGTATAAAAAGGAGGCGATTACTATGAGCCAAACTATGCACACGCTTGCACTGGAAATTCTAAAATCTAAGCATAACTTGAACCAAATGGCAGTCAACGAAATCCATGCAGCTTATCGTTCTATCTATTCCGAACTTTCGAGCTTAGAGAAGGAATATGTAAAGTCACATCCTGGTGAAAAGCTCCTTGTTTAAAACTCTCTCTCGAGTTTTTCCCTGGCAGATATCAGCTCTGCCAGGGCTTTTACCATATCCGCAGTATTTCCCTCAGGTACACTGCTTTTTACTTCTTCCTGAATATAGTCACATATGCTTTCTATAGTCCTGTCTACTTTTTCAAATATTTTATTCTTCATTTCATCTCACCTCTTTCTGGATATCCAAACAATTGCGCAAAGTGCAATATATTGTATGCGAACACATTTTCTACACAATATATTGACACGTAAATATATTTATAGTATCATGCTATTAGAACGTTCTTATTTCTAATAGAAAGGTGGTGTTTACCAATGAATATGATTCCTGTTTCTTCTTCCAATATCGCAAGCATTGGCTATGAGAGCGGTACTCTTTACGTTGCATTCAATCGTGGTGGATTATATGCGTATTCAGGAGTACCAGAATCTATTTACCATGGACTTATGTCAGCTTCTTCACATGGAAGCTATTTAGCTTCTCATGTAAAAGGCATTTATCCATATAGACGTATTGGCTAATCAACAATAACCAAAATCACTGCCGGACCATTGACGGATAACTTCCTGTCCTGATATGGTTCGACATATTCTGTTTTTACGCCTTCTCTTTTCTGCAACTCCTCTACTAATTCTTTTGTAGAAAGTTTTTCAGGCATCTCCTCTACGCTCCTTTCTCTATTCCAAAAAGATAATTTATTTCTACACCAAGAGCTTTTGCAATTCTTGGAATATCGCACGCTTTAATCAAACGTCTGCCATTGAGCATATCGCTCAACTCTTGTGGTGTATAACCAGCGCTCTCTGCAACATACAAATTTTTTAAACCTTTTTGAGCTATGATGATTTTTAACCCGTTTGATAAAGGTTCATTTGCTTCGGCAATAGTCATTCTGGTTTTCCTCCTTTCTTTACCTGTTTTTCTGGTATATCTGCATATTATATCAGTTTTTCTGGTTTGTCAATATGTTTTTATCAGTTTTTCTGGTTTTTTATTGACTATACCATTTTTTTGTAGTAATATCTCAATATAAGGAGGTAGGACGATGAGTTTCGGAAGTAGATTAAGAGATAAACGTAAAGAACTTGGTATTACACAACCAGCATTAGCTGAAAGATTGGGTGTTAGTCAAAGTGCTATTGGAAGTTGGGAAACAGATGTTAATTCCCCTCGTGCAACTCTTTTATATGATTTATTCGATATTTTACATTGCGATGCAAATTACCTCTTTCAAGACGAGACTAAACAACTATATAAAAATGAAGCGTCCCCTGAAGAATTTGAAAATATAATAAAAAAATACCGCGAACTTGACGCTCACGGTAAAGACATGGTTGCTACAGTTCTCCAGAAAGAATACGATCATATTATTGAACTTCGTGATTCCGTATCGCAGACAGAGGAATTATCTGAAGAATCTAATAACATTACTACTATCGATCTTCTTGCCGCTCATGCCCGTACAGACGTTAAGCAAACACCCGAAGGTGTTCAGCATGATCTGGATATTATGAATGATGATTCAAAATGGGAGGAATGATATGGCATTAGATATATTGGAATTGCGTAAACTATGTATACCTAAAAACATTCGTATTACACTCCATGCAGCTAAAAGGCTGGAACAGCGCGGGATATTCTTAAAAGATGTAATATCCTGTATTATGAATGGAGAAATCATCGAACAATATCCAGATGATTATCCTTATCCCAGTTGTTTAATTCTGGGGATGAGCATCGAAGATAAATATCTTCATGTAGTCATCGGAAATCACGAATCGGATTTGTTCCTTATAACAGCTTATTTCCCAAGTTTTGATAAATGGGAATCTGATTTCAAGACCAGAAAGGAGAACGCATAATGACTTGTTTTTACTGCAAAGGTAATATTGAATCTTCTACAACAACTTACATGACTGATTATCAGGGATGCTATATCATTATCAAGAACGTTCCTTGCGAAAAGTGTTCTCAATGTGGGGAAGAATACTTAAATGGTGAAACACTTGAACGAATCGAAGAAATTATTCAAAAAGTTAAAGGTATGCTGACTGAAATTGCAGTTGTTGACTACAAACAAACAGCTTAAAGAGAACCGTTTTATTTTAATTGCTAAAGGGGTGATCCCAGTTGAATTACGAACAATTACTGACTGCTGCCGATCAGGAAGGATTGCTTGTCAAAGAGCAGCCACTTACTGGGCATGACGGCCTGATCCGCGGCAGTCGGATAGCAATCCGAAAGGATATAGAAACACAAGCAGAAAAATCTTGTGTGCTTGCCGAAGAAATCGGGCATTATCGCACCAGCTCCGGAAACATTTTAGACCAGAATAAGGCAGAAAGCCGAAAGCAGGAATATCGGGCTCGGCTTTATGGGTACAATCTAAAGATTGGGCTTGCCGGCCTGATCAGGGCTTATGAAGCAGGATGCGGAAATCTTTATGAGATGGCTGAATATCTAGACGCTACGGAGGAATATTTAAAAGAGGCTATTGATTGTTACAAATCAAAATATGGACTATATGCTTCGGTTGATAATTACATAATTTATTTTCAACCATTCATAGTAATAAAGATAATCTATGCTGAATAATACTCAGCAACTGGAAGGAGATGAAATACTATGGCTAGGAGGAAAAAATCTTCAGGATGCCTGGCGACATTATTCTTTCTACCAATCAGCTTAGCATTTGTCTTAACATGGTATATTTTCAAAATTGTACTGTATGCAATGTTTTATTTGGCAATATTTGCTTTTTACCTTATATGGTATATTGTGGCAGGTTTATTAGGATTAATTTTTCATAAATCGCAATTCCACGCAAAATGTAATAGTGGCGAAGAATATGAGCAGATATGTTGTCAAAAATTAAAACAACATGGTTTTGCACATATACAGACCACTCCACGTACAGGGGATCATGGAATAGATATTTTATCCAAACGAGCTGGTAAAAAATATGCAATACAGTGCAAATATTATTCCTCTTCCGTTGGCAATCATGCAGTCCAAGAAGCATTTTCTGGATGTTCTTATTATGGGTATGATATACCCGTTGTATTAACCAATAATGTCTTTACACAAAATGCCATCGATGAAGCTCGAAAATTAGGAGTTCAGCTCTGGTCGCAAAACAGAATTCCATTTTCCGATAAGTCCTTTTTTAGTAATCTTTTCAAAAAGCAACCGGCGTCTCAGCAAGAACCAACTAACGCTATGCATTTTGAGACAATACCTAAAAATCCAAAATCGAGTAATAATGTTTATTCTCAGTCAAAAACTGATATTCAGAAATCAGACAATGTTGCTTATTCATCAGTAATGCCTGATATTCCAAATTTAAGTAATACTTTTTATTTCAATCCGTCACATAAAATCGGAGAATATGATATTTACTTCGAAGAAGTTGGAAGATGTTTTATTACTAAAGGCAAAGCCTCTATTGGAATGATACAGAGAATGTATAAACTCGGTTTTAATCGGGCAGCTCAAATTATGGATCAGCTTTGTAAAGCGGGCGTAGTCGGACCAGAAGAAGGAACTAAACCCAGAAAAATTCTCATGTCCATGGATGAATTTGACGCTTATCTAAAGCAACCTTTTAACTCAATAATAGACTCTATTGATACAAAATTTGAAAATGACAGTCTTGATGACAAATCCATGACTATTGAAGAATATGCAAATCTTGTTGGAAAAATAGTTGAAAAACCTGTTGATTTTTCACAAGATGGAATATTACTTGATAAAATGCAGAATATGGTTATCACTCAAGTATCAGATCAAATAAAAAATGATTTTTTAGATGATTTAATCTGCTATAATACTCACAAAACACTGCATATTATTCTGTTTGATAAAAATAAATTTAACTTCTTTGCTTATAAAGATATACCTAATTTAATTGTTCCTATTATTTCAGAAAGCAACAAACTACGTAACATTTTCAAATGGGCTTGTGATGAAATGGATAAAAGAACTAGTTTATTTTTAGAGCATAAAGTAAAAAATATATTTGATTATAACAAAAAGGCCAGTTCCGAAGATTTTTCTACGCTTCCTACAATAATTATAATCATTGATGAACTCTACGGATTATATGATATTTTTACAAAAGAGCTTGATACTCTGCTCCTAGATTCTGGAAGACGTGGTATTTTTATTATCGGATTTTCAAAATTAGAATTAAAACAGCTTGATTTAGGTTCAACTGAATTTTTATGGAAAAAATATATTAATAATCAAATATCAGGTATGTTTATCCCTTTTCATGCATCTGATCAAGGAATACATAACTCAATATAACAAAGAAAGGAGTTACCACTATGCCATTACCCAAAGAACGGATTTATACAATAGATGACATCTACGCTCTTCCGGATGGCGAACGTGCAGAGCTGATTGATGGACAGATCTATATGATGGCACCACCTAATACCAGGCATCAGGTAATCGTCGGTGAACTGTATGCTACTATCCGCAATTACATTAAAAGTAAAAGCGGATCCTGTAAACCATATGTTTCTCCATTTGCAGTGTTCCTGAATGAAGATAACAAGAACTATGTCGAACCAGACTTAACAGTTGTCTGCTCACCGGACAAAGTAGATGAAAAAGGTTGTCATGGTGCACCTGACTGGGTAATTGAGGTTGTTTCTCCTGCTACCCAGAGTAAAGATTACGGAATAAAATTATTTAAATACCGGATGGCCGGAGTCAGAGAATATTGGATTATAAACCCCCTGAAAGGTATCGTAAATGTCTACGATTTTGAAAATGAATCGGGTACCGGATTGTATTCTTTCGACGATGAAATTCCAGTATGTATATATCCTGATTTATCAATTGTGATCTCTGAATTATTATAATAAAAACCGCCCCTGCTGGTAACAGGGACGGATCAAGAATCTCCGAAGAGATCCAGTACTTTGGCAAAGATATTGTATCATCTTCGGAGCAGTTACACAATCAGAACGTTTGTGTGGCTGTTATTTTTATACTTGAAATTACATATTTTATAAAACCGAGGTGATATTTATGAGTAGTAAAGTAGCAGCTCTCTATATCCGTGTCTCGACAGAGGACCAAACCGAGTTATCTCCTGATGCACAGAAGCGCCTTTTGCTGGATTATGCTCAGAAGAATGACATGATTGTTTCCGGGGACTTTATCTTTACTGAGAGTGTTTCCGGCCGGCACGCACAGAAGCGCCCGGAGTTTCAGAAGATGATCGCCCTGGCGAAGCAGCCCTCTCACCCCATTGATGTAATCCTGGTATGGAAATTCAGTCGTTTCGCCCGTAACCAGGAAGAGTCTATCGTATACAAGAGTATGCTCAAAAAAGATAATGTAGACGTGATCAGTGTATCTGAACCATTGATCGAGGGACCTTTTGGCAGCCTGATCGAGCGCATCATCGAATGGATGGATGAATACTATTCCATTCGATTGTCGGGTGAGGTCTTGCGTGGCATGAAAGAAAAAGCCTTGCAAAAAGGCTATCAGACGTCTCCCTGCCTTGGCTATACTGCAGTTGGACATGGAAAACCTTATATCATTAATGAAGCTGAATATGCCATTGTCTCTTATATTATGGACCTGTATGATAATCAGAACTTAGATGAGACAGCTATTGCCAGGCGTTGCAATGACCTTGGGTACCGGACGAAACGTGGAAAACTCTTCGAGCGGCGTAGCGTTGACCGGATTCTTGGAAATCCCTTCTATTGCGGAACTGTTGTCTGGAATGGAGTGGAATTTGAAGGAAGCCATGAGGTACGCCTTTCCAGAGAGCGGTATGAAAAACGTCAGAAGCTGATCACTTCCCGGAAACGTCCGGTCAAGGCGCGAAACGTATCTGCCTGCAAGCACTGGCTATCTGGTCTTTTAAAGTGTTCTGTCTGCGGAGCTACACTTTCTTACACCGGTAATAATAAATGTCCTTATTTCCAGTGCTGGAAGTACGCGAAGGGATTTCATAAGACTTCTGTTGCCTTATCAGTCAAAAAGGCTGAAGAAGCTGTGATAAGTTATTTTGATCAGATCTTAGATGGAGCAGAATTTACATATGTATATAAAAAGAAAAAGACTGATCATTCACTGCAGATCGAACAGTTACAAAAAGAAATCAATAAGCTCACCATGAGAGAAAGCAGAATCAAAGAGGCTTATGAGGCAGGCGTAGATACTCTGGAAGAATATAAGAATAATAAGGATCGTCTGGTATCAGATCGGTTAGAATTGACTGCTGCCCTTTCACAGCTATTGCAGGAAGAGCAGTCAGAGCAGCCTGACGCAGAAGAAATCCTGAAAGAGATCCGTTCTGTTGCGGATGTCCTGAAGAATCCAGACGTAGGTTACGAAGAAAAAGGAAATCTGATCAGAAGTGTTGTGGAGCAGATCATATATGATAAGGAATCCGGAAAAATGTCTTTTGACATCATTATTTCCTGAATTGAAAATCCCGCGAGCCCGCATAAACACTGGGTTTTCGGGGCTATTATAGGGTACTGCACTCCGGTGGCCCGGATGGTGAGATCAGCGCTTCTCTGCGTTATCTTTCCCAGCGTTTTACCATGCCGAACCGGACGACTTCTGCTTTGCTCAATGACATAGGAACAGAAGAACTCAGTCATCTGGAAATGGTATCCACTATTGTACATCAGCTTACCCGGGACCTTTCCATGGAAGAAATTGAGAAATCCGGATTTGGACCATATTATATCGATCACACAGTGGGAGTCTGGCCACAGGCAGCAGGTGGCGTACCATTTAATGCATGTGAATTTCAGAGTAAAGGTGATCCGATCACTGATCTGTTTGAGGATCTTGCTGCAGAGCAGAAAGCCCGTTCTACTTATGACAATATTCTCAGAGTAGTCCGCAATATACCTGAGATTGCGGATCCCATCAAATTCCTGCGTGCCAGAGAAGTTGTTCATTTCCAGAGATTTGGGGAAGCTCTTCAGTCCATTCAGGAAGAACTTGATGCCAAAAACTTCTATGCTTTTACCCCGGGATTTGATAATCCCTGCACTGCATCATGCAACAGCAATAAATAACGTACGCAGCCAAAACCTGCGACATACTGCGCGAATTTATGCGATTAGCATCGCGAAGCGTGTTACTGAGAACGGAATGAACAGTAATACGCTCCATCTTAAAAATCACAGAAATTTCATATTTGCTTTACAAATATATCTGGTGGTGCTATAGTATTCTTAGCTTAATAGCCACAAAAGTAATTGCCAAAAATATTGAGCAATTACAAACAAAAATATGATATAAAAGGGGCTGTCTCACATAGATATTATGTGACAGCCCCCTTATTGGAGGAATTATGCAGATAATTATTGTTGGGTGCGGTAAAGTTGGACGTACCCTGGCAGAACAGCTTCAGGAAGAAGAATCCGACATTACTCTTATAGATGTTTCTTCTAATGTGATCACTTCCCTTCAGGATGACATTGATGCCATGGGTATCGTGGGAAACGGTGCAAGTATCAACACGCTGGTGGAAGCAGGTATTGAGAATGCAGATATCCTGATTGCCGTAACCGGCTCTGATGAAATGAATCTCCTCTGCTGCCTGATTGCACAGAAAACCGGCCATTGCCAGACGATTGCCCGTGTCCGCAATCCTATCTATGCCAAAGAGATCAGCTTCATCAAGAAGCGTCTGGGTGTTACTATGATCATTAACCCGGAGCTTGCAGCTGCACAGGAAATTTCCCGTCTCTTACGCTTTCCTTCAGCTATCAAGATCGATACTTTCGCACGTGGTCGTGTGGAAATGCTGAAATTCAAAGTGCTTCCTGAATTTAATCTGGATGGCATGACAATCTCATGCATTACGGAAGCCCTGAAATGCGACGTCTTGTTCTGCGCAGTAGAAAGCCGGGATCATGTATCTATTCCCGGCGGTAATCAGGTGATCCACGACGGAGATATGGTTTCCATTCTTGCTTCCCCGGTGAATGCAGCAGCCTTTTTCAAAAAAATCGGCCTGAAAACCAATCAGGTAAAAAACGCCATTATTGTCGGCGGAGGAACCATTTCCTATTACCTTACAAAAGCCCTGCTTGATATGAACATCTCCGTTAAGATCATCGAACAGAATGAGTCCCGCTGTGAAACCTTAAGTGATCTGCTTCCGGAGGCAACTATCATTAACGGAGACGGAACCAACCGTTCTCTCCTTATGGAAGAGGGACTCTCACGCACAGAGGCTTTTGTATCACTCACAAACATGGATGAGGAAAATGTTTTCCTTTCACTCTTTGCCAAAACAGTTTCCAATGCCAAACTGGTTGCCAAGGTAAACCGCCTTGCCTTTGATGATGTCATTGATAACCTTGACATCGGAAGCGTCATTTATCCGAAATATATCACAGCCGACTATATCCTGCAGTATGTACGTGCCATGCAGAACAGCATCGGCAGCAATATTGAAACCCTTTATCATATCCTGGATAATCAGGCAGAAGCTCTGGAATTTGCCATCCGCGAAAATTCACCGGTAACAGGCATTCCATTATCTGAACTGAACCTGAAGAAAAACCTTCTTGTAGGTTACCTGAACCGAAATGGTCAGGTCAGGATTCCCAGAGGCCAGGATACCATTCAGGTCGGAGATACCGTTATCATAGTAACTTCTCAGAAGGGCCTTCGCGATATCACAGATATTCTGGAAAAATAAAGGAGCCAAATTATGAACTATTCCATTATTATCTATATCATCGGAATGATTCTGAAAATTGAAGCTGTATTTATGGCTCTGCCCGCAATTACGGCACTGATCTATCAGGAAACTTCCGGTGTAGCTTTTCTGATCACGATTGCTTTATGCCTGGTCATCGGGCTTCCTCTCACCAGGAAAAAGCCGACAAGAAAGGCTTTCTACACAAAAGAAGGTTTCGTGACTGTAGCATTAAGCTGGATCGTTCTGAGTATCATAGGAGCAATCCCCTTTGTGATCAGCCGAAGCATTCCAAATCCTGTAGATGCATTATTTGAAACAGTTTCGGGTTTTACTACAACAGGAGCCAGTATTCTCAGCGATGTGGAGGCACTTCCTCATTGTATGCTGATGTGGAGAAGCTTCACGCACTGGATCGGCGGAATGGGTGTTCTGGTTTTCATCCTCTCCCTTCTTCCACTTACCGGCGGTTATCATATGAATCTTATGAAAGCGGAGAGTCCCGGACCATCTGTAAGCAAGCTTGCGCCAAAAGTACAGTCAACTGCCAAAATTCTGTATTCTATTTATTTCGTAATGACAGTGATCCAGATCCTGCTTCTTCTGGTCGGTGGTATGCCGCTGTTTGACTCCATATGTACAGCTTTCGGTACTGCAGGTACCGGAGGATTTGGTATTAAAAATGACAGCATGGCCAGTTACAGTACATATCTGCAGGTGGTCATTACTGTATTTATGATTTTATTTGGCGTTAACTTTAATGCTTACTTTTTCATTATCACAAAAAAATTTGCTCAGGCTTTTAAAATGGAAGAAGTGCGGTATTATTTCGGAATCATCGGTATTGCAATTCTTATCATCGCCTGCAATATTTACCATATTTTCGGAAGTGCAGCCAAAGCTTTTCAACAGGCAGCTTTCCAGGTTGGTTCCATTATCACAACAACCGGATATGCAACAACAGATTTTAATACCTGGCCGGAAATTTCGCGGACAATCCTGGTGCTGCTGATGTTTATCGGTGCATGTGCCGGAAGTACAGGCGGCGGCATTAAAGTATCCAGGATCCTTATTCTCTGCAAAACAGTCCGCAAGGAGCTTCATATTTTTCTGCATCCAAATGCGGTAAAGAAAATAAAAATGGACGGCAAAGCCATCCCACATGAAGTTGTTCGTTCCACAAATATTTTCTTCATTGTATATATGCTGATTTTTGCATCCTCCATATTCCTGATTGCCTTTGACGATTTCAATCTGATCACGAATTTTACGGCGGTTGCGGCAACCTTTAATAATATCGGACCTGGTCTGGAACTGGTAGGACCTACCGGAAACTTCGGCATGTTCTCCTGGTTTTCAAAGCTTATCCTTACTTTTGATATGCTGGCAGGACGTCTTGAGATTTTCCCGTTACTGATATTGTTTGTAAGGGATACATGGAAGAAATTTTAAAAATATTTTGGTAAAACAAATTTTATTTTTTTACACCGTATTCATATTTTATTCATATTTATTGGATATAATGAACTGTAGAAAGATGATGAATCTTTCTTATAAATATTTTTCTTTTTCATACGCGCCGGTACGAAAGTACCGGCCTCCTTCCATTTATGGGAATTTTTTATTTTATGGCATTTTTCTCACACCTTCATAATCAAATGCAGGAATAAAACTCTCTCTGGCAGTTTCACCATCTTGAAAAAATCCATTTTCAATCCCAAGCTCAAATGCATAGTCCAGAACTTTTTCATATTCTCTTCTGGTTACACAACGATTCAGTTCTGTATATTCTTTCTGCTCAAAAACCGGTGTGTACTGATTCATGATACTGATATAAATCTGCTTTCCAAAAGTCTTATATAAAAGTTTCAGAACCTTCTTTGAATTTCTTGTATGCCCCGGCAATATAAGATGTCTCACAATAGTCCCACGTTTCATATATCCCTCTGCATCAAACTGTGGCATTCCTGTCTGGCGTACCATCTCATTAACTGCTTCCATAGCCCTTTCAGGATAATCATTTGCATGTGAAAATTTCACCGCCAATTCGCTCTCCGCATATTTGTAATCCGGAAGATAAATGTCCACATATCCGTCCAGAAGTTTCAATGTCTCTGTGTTCTCATATCCACCACAGTTATAGACAACCGGAATATTAAGCCCATGCTTCTTTGCACAGTCCAAAGCTGCGATGATCTGTGGAATATAATGTGTTCCGGTTACCAGATTGATATTTGCAGCGTCCTTTTCCTGCAGTTCCAGGAATATTTCTGCCAGTCTTTCCTCAGTGATCTCAAGACCACTGTCACCAATGGCAATTTCCCGGTTCTGGCAGAAACAGCATCTCAGATTGCATCCTGTAAAAAAGACTGCCCCGGAACCTCTGGTTCCCGAAATACATGGTTCTTCCCACATATGCAAAGCTGCCCTTGCAATCTTAACCTTCTGATCCATTCCACAGTATCCGGTTTTTCCGGCTGTTCTGTCTACATGGCAATTTCTCGGACATAAACTGCAATCTGCCAGTATGCAGCTTTCTGTATCCTGCCTCAGAGTTTTATCTTTGTTTTTTTCTGTCTGTATTTTATTTACCTTCACTTTTCTCTTCTGTCCTTTTTTCTTTCCCCGACTTGATATCTGTGAATCGCCCACTGCAAAACAGTTCCCACCGTTTGCTTATATTATAACCGTTCAGTGCTTTCACAGTTACAGGCGGATTGCTGAATAGTTACTATCCTTTATATCATTATACTACATTCCCCAATTACGTCTATTCATATTTCACAATTTCCTTTTTCAGTCTCTTCATGATTCTTTTTTCCAGCCTGGAAATATATGATTGAGAAATTCCCAGAAGGTCTGCAACCTCTTTCTGTGTTTTCTCTGCAGCATTCTCCTTTCCCAGCCCAAATCTAAGGCGGATGATCGTCTGCTCACGCGGTGAAAGCTTTCTAATTGCCTTTGATAACAACGAAATCTCCACTTCATCTTCCAGACGTCTTGAAATCACATCCTCATCAGTTCCCAGAATATCAGAAAGCAGGAGTTCATTTCCATCCCAGTCTACGTTCAGCGGTTCGTCTATGGACACTTCCATCTTTGTCTTACTGTTGCGGCGAAGATACATCAGGATCTCATTCTCTATACATCTGGATGCATAAGTGGCAAGCTTGATGTTTTTTACAGGATTAAAGGTATTGATCGCCTTGATCAGCCCAATCGTTCCGATTGAGATCAGATCCTCCACCCCGACTCCTGTGTTATCAAACTTCTTTGCAATATACACCACAAGCCTTAAATTATGTTCGATCAGAACAGACTTCGCTTCTTCTTCCTGCCCTGTTCCAAGCTTCTGCAGTATAAACGCCTCACGCTTCGGCTCCAGTGGTGCAGGTAGCACATCATTTCCACCAATATAAAAAACTTCTCCTGAACGGTTCATCACCATTCTTGACACTACCTGTAATGGATAACAGCTCATAGTCACAACCCCTCCCGTTAAAGTAATCTGGAATTCAAAAGTACCTCGTATTCCTTACCAAAAGCGGATGTTTCAAATGAAAATGCAAATACCGGATTGTCTATGCAGACAACCTCTGCGGGAGTCTGAATGCAGAGTCTCTCAAAAGTAACAGCCAGCATCATCCCCTGTTCTTTTCCTATACTGTGAAAAAAGGTAAAATGTGGATGAAGCCCGGCAGTTCCCGGTTTCCCAGACTCCCCGGGATTTTCTTTCAGGTGTTTTAAACTGCTTACGGTTTCTTCTGAACATATTTCAGATAAAACTTTTTCTGTCCCTACAGATACAGGTTTTCCGTTTACAGAATCCATAAGCAGATTTCCGGAATCATAAAATCCTTGAAAAGGATATCCACATCCTTTATAGTATATGGTTATCGGATAGATATTCTTTGTCCGTATTCTCATGGAATCCATCAGATATGACAACGCTGTAATGCCGGACCACGTTGCTGCTGCAAGGATCAGAAACATTTTGACTGTCAACTTATCACTGACGATCACTTCCCAGAACCCTCCACACAGAAATGCGGCAAAATACAGTGTAAGTATTGCTTTAAGCAGCAGACTTCCCCTTTTCAGATTACATCCGATCACAAGCATTCCTGCAGCACAGCCACCATGCAGCAGGACAAGTGCCGGAAGAAAAATCCCAGACTCCAGAAAAGATCGCAGATAAATGATCCAGCAGGAAAACACCGCACCTGCAGCAGCTCCCAGAAGAGCTCTTTTTCTGCTTCTTCCACATCGGAATAATATTCCTGTAAATCTGATCAATATGTAATCTATCAGGAGATTTGTGAAAAAAACTACATCTATGTATATTTCGTAATGCATTTCCTTCCCTCCGTCTGATACTGCCTCTGACTTCTCCTTCACTTCGGTAAGTGAGATTCATTATACGTGATAAAGTATGCGGATTTTGTCAAAACGGAGGAATTATGTCTTATTATTTGTCGCACTAAATCGACAGTTTTTATCATAGAAACCAAAATGAACATGTATTGACATATAATTGAAGTTAGAATAAAATGATAGATAATTTCTATGTTTTAGAAGGGCATCTTCTATACTGTCACAATTCAGACAGCATTTTATGTCTCTGCTACAAAACAGACTGGAGGATTTTAACATGAATAATATTACCGGACACACAGGTCTTACCGCGCTTTTAGGAAGCCCGGTGGCACACAGCATTTCCCCTTTGATGCATAATGAATCATTTCGCCTTCTCGGGCTTGACTATGTATATTTATGTTTTGATGTAAATGAAGAAACTCTTCCTGCAGCAGTTGCAGGATTAAAGACTTGCGGCATTCGCGGTTTCAACCTTACCATGCCGAATAAGAATAAAATTGTAGAATTATTGGATGAGCTTTCCCCTGAAGCCCAACTGATCGGTGCTGTCAATACTGTACTGAACGATAACGGAAAGTTAATCGGATACAATACAGACGGGTACGGTTTTATGCAATCTGTACGTGATGCGGGACATGATATTACCGGTAAAAATATAACTGTCATGGGAGTAGGAGGAGCTTCGATGGCCATCTGTGCACAGTCTGCCCTGGACGGTGCGGCTTCTGTACATATTTTTGCCCGCCGCACCAGCAGATACTGGAATCGCACACAGAAATTCGCTGAGAATCTCTCTGCTAAAACAGGTTGTCAGGTCTGCCTCTTCGACAATGATGATCATACTGCATTGCGAGATTCCATTGCACAGAGTTATTTGCTGATCAATGCAACCTCTGTAGGCATGGTTCCGGATATCGATAATACCATCATCAAAGATACATCTCTGTTCCATCCTGAGCTTGTAGTGGCAGATGTTGTCTATGAGCCACAGGAAACCCGACTGCTCAGAGAGGCTAAAGCAGCCGGATGCCAGACCTTTAATGGCATGTATATGCTTCTTCATCAGGGGGCTAAAGCTTTCCAGATCTGGACCGGACAGGAAATGCCGGTTTCTGTTATTAAGGAAAAATATTTCTCTGTCAAATAGTGATTCGCATAACAGTCACATATTTCCCATCAGCTTATCTTTGATGATTGCCAGGATTTCTCTTGGAATATATATCAGAAGTCTCCATGAACGGTATCTGGAAGGAATGGGATAAATTTCTCTGCATCCACATTTCTTTCCTATGGCCGTTCCCCGGAAAACATGAAAATTATTGGTGACAATGCCCACCGAATGATTCAGTCCGATCATTCCCAGACTGAACTTCAGATTCTCTGTTGTGCTGGTAGATTTCTCTTCCAGGATCAGTCGTTCTCTGTCAATTCCATGTTCCACAAGATAATTGCACATTGCCTGAGCTTCTGTGATAGATTCTCCGTCCCCTTTTCCTCCGGACAGAACAGCCTTAGTCTCAGGATTTTCTTCCATATACTGTAAAGCCCTCCTGGTACGTTCCAGAAGGGCTTTTGTAAGCCGGGTACCTTCTACATGGGCACCAAGCACGATAATATATTCCAGATTTGGATGCTTACGCATTCTTACCGCAGCAATATTTATATTTCTTGCCGCTTCCGCAAGGACAAGGATCATTACGTCCGATTTTCTTTGCTTTGACAACTGTTCCTGATTTCTTCTGCTCGAGATAAAGTTCTTTTCTCTTCTCCGGTGTAAAGATCTCATCCCACTGTGGCAGTTCATACAGCCAGTCAGCTCTTGCATCTACCATATTCTTATAAAGAAGTTCTTTATCGAAGCACAGAGAAACCTTTGTGTTCTCATCCATTGTCTCAATCGGATTCGGAATCTTCAGACTGTCATTGATTCCATCCAGGAAACCAACCATTGTCAGAACTTCCTGTCCATATTTCTCAGCCAGTTCCTTAACTGTACCGGTTACTACCTCATCCGGGTTGCTAAGAAGCTGCTCATAAATTCCTTTTTCAATATTAAAATAATTTGCCCAAAATCTCTGAAGTTTATTACGGTCTGCCTGCTGGTCATAGGCGATGGCACGCCACTGCTCTAAGATTGTTTTTATCGCTCATTTCCTTTTAATCCTCTTTTTCCCAATATTTCATAGGTATTATGCCTGTGCGGAAACATATGGAAAATATTCCTTCCACAAGCTTTATTATTATATCATCTTTCAGTTAAAAATTACAAATAGATATTC
>ENA-OQCW01000173-OQCW01000173.1-human-gut-metagenome-genome-assembly--contig:-NODE-173-length-48689-cov-4.244244_pt1 | contig 48689 bp, 31 predicted proteins | sample MGYA00242767_ERZ504593 | MGnify/ENA primary metagenome ERZ504593 (study PRJEB26092, sample SAMD00036307) | human gut metagenome | host: Homo sapiens | study: EMG produced TPA metagenomics assembly of... | reverse complement strand
GAAGAAGTCCATCGCTAACCGGCAGCGAGTAGATAACTTACACGAGTTCGCCGACCAACGCAAATCGACAAGCCCCAAGACACCCAAAACCATTGAAACAACAACATTCCATCGGCGTGTCGAAAATCGTCAAAATACGCCTTCAATACCAACTTCAGACCGTCTTTCGTTTCCAAATCGTTAGGAAAACGGTCCTTGTACGGCGTGTTGTGCAATGTTCCCCACACAGACGGCGGCCATTCACCCACCGTTCAACGCCGGAAGGCAGACACATTCCTGTGGTAAGCCTGTAATCATGAAACACATCGCAGTATTGACGGGCGCCGGCATCTCCACGTCGGCGGGCATCCCCGACTTCCGCGGCCCGGATGGCGTCTGGACCAAACACCCCGAGCAGATGAGCGTCTATGACATCGACTCCTTCCTGTCCGATAAGGAGGAGCGCGAATACTCCTGGCGCTGGCAGAAGGAATCACCGGTATGGAACGCGCAGCCCGGAGCCGCGCACAAAGCACTGGTCAAACTGGAGAAAGCCGGCATGCTCACGCTGCTCGCCACGCAGAACTTCGACGCACTGCACGAGAAGGCGGGCAACAGCCCGGACGTCATCGTCAACCTGCACGGCACCATCGGCACCTCACACTGTATGAAATGCCACGCGAAATACGACACCGCCGACATCATGGCCCGCCTGGACGAAGAGCCCGACCCGCATTGCCACCGCACGCTTCCCTATAGTGGCGGTATGCCCTGCAACGGCCTGATCAAAACCGATGTCGTCTATTTCGGAGAGGCCCTGCCGGACGGCGCAATGGAGAAATCCTATAAGCTGGCCTCGCGCGCGGACGAGCTGTGGGTCATCGGTTCGACGCTGGAAGTATATCCGGCGGCGAGCATCGTGCCCGTGGCCGCACAGGCGGGAGTGCCGATCACCATCATGAACATGGGGCGCACGCAATGCGACCGTCTCGCGTCGCGTCTGATTCGCGACGACATCGCAGTTGCGCTGCCGAAGCTGGTGGACGAGACCATCTCCGCGGCACAGTAACGGCACAGTAACGGCGCAGTAGCGGCACGGCTATGCAACGGCCAGCCATGACGGCCGGCTTATACGCAGCGGGGCGCCCGGACGAGATGGTCCGGGCGCCCCCGCATGTCATCGGCGTCAAAGCCGCACCGCTTCATTTCGCATCTGCGAAAGCCGGCGGAAACCCACGGCGTCAGTAAATGCGCTTGGGCTGGAAGCCTGCCTCCTTCAGCGCCATGAGAATATGGTCGATGTGATCCGGACCATTGGTCTCGACGGTCACACCGAGTGAAACCGCATTCGTATAGTGGCCGGACGCCTTGAACTGGTCGTGATCCAGAGCGATAACGTTCGCGCGTTCACGAGCAAGCAGCTGCGCCACCTTGACCAGCTGGCCAGGGGTGTCAGGCAGCTCCACCTCGAAGTTCATGATGCGGCCGCGGGCGATCATACCTTTCTGAATCACCGCACCCATCGTCACCGTATCGATGTTGCCGCCCGACATGATCGGCACGACCACGTGCGGGCCGGTCGCGGAGGCGAACTTGCGCGAACGCAGGTTCAGGTGTTCCAAAGCCGCCAGAGATACCGCGCCCGCAGCCTCGATGACCAGCTTGTGCTTCTCCAGCATCAGCAGGATCATCTCGTTGATATCGCGTTCGGTGACGGTGACCAGATCGTCCATGAACTCGTTGAGCAGGGCGAACGGCAGATCGCCGGGGTGCTTGACCGCAACGCCCTCGGCGGACGTGACGACCTGATCGGCCTCGGTCACCCGTCCGGCGGCGAACGAGTTCTTCCATGCCGGGCTGCCTTCGGGGATCGCGCCAATCACGCGAACCTCGGGCTTGAACGTCTTGATGGCGAGCGCCACGCCGGCGCCCAGGCCACCGCCGCCCAACGGCACCACCACGTCGGTGACGTTCGGCACATCCTCCAGAATCTCCAGGCCAATGGTGCCCTGACCGCAGATGACCTCGTAATCGTCAAAGGGCGGCACATAGATCATGCCTTGCGTGGAGGCCAGTTCGGCGGCATGGGCGGCCGCCTCGTCGAACACGTCGCCGTACAGCACCACATCGGCGCCGTACGCCTTGGTGGCGTCCACTTTCAGCGGGGGCGTAATCTGCGGCATGCAGATCGTCGCCTTGGCATGACGCTCGCGCGCCGCATACGCGACGCCCTGCGCATGGTTGCCGGCGGACGCGGTGACGATGCCGCGGGCGATCTGCTCCTCGGAAAGCGACGCGATCTTGTTGTACGCGCCACGAATCTTGAACGAACCAGTCACCTGCAGGTTCTCCGGCTTGAGCAGAATCTCATGCCCGGTCAGCTCAGACAGTGTGCGAGAGGGAATGATCTCAGTGTGACGCGCGGTGCCTTTCAAACGCTTGGCGGCGAGCTTCAGCTCGGCCGCGTGGTCACGCTGCAATGCCTTAAGGACGTCTTTCTGTTCCATACTGCGTATTGTATGCGTCGCCCTGCCGAACGGACGCGGCCGTCTCACCTGCGATTGCCGCAGTCGCGGCGACCCGTCGGAGGACTGGCCGGAAAACAGTTGCACGTATTCATAAGTCGGCTTCGTTGCGAGGCTCCCTTCGTCGCCGGGCGTCTGATGTATGACGGTCTCGATGGTAGACGAAACGTAATTTATTGCCACGGTATCGCGTGTTTCTTGCGCAAGGAAAGAAATAACCCGCATACCGGTCCGGCAATTATCGTCGTGAGGCGAAGAAGCCGGTGAGCAGACGGGCGCATGCCGCTTCGCGAACGCCGCCGACGACCTGCGGCACATGCCCGACATGCGGATCGCGGGGAATGTCCCAAATCGAACCGCACGCCCCCAGCTTCGCGTCCCAGGCCCCAAAGACAATGCGGCCGATGCGCGTCTGGATGCACGCCCCGGCGCACATCGGGCATGGCTCCAATGTCACCACCAGCGTGCAGTCGGCCAGATTCCAGTCGCCGCGGGCCTGCGCGGCCTCACGCATCGCCTCGATCTCGGCATGCGCCAACGGATCGTGCCCCGCCTCGCGACGGTTGCGCCCCCGGCCGATCACCGTGCCTCGCTCGTCGAGCACCACGGCACCGACCGGCACGTCACCCTGCTTCCCGGCGCGCTCTCCCAGCGCAATCGCCTCGCACATCGCCTCGTCAAGTTCGCCCATGCGCCCAGTTTATCGAAATCGCGCTCTCAAAACTTGCAGATACAAAATCAGAACCGCCATTTTCCAATACATCGACTTTTGTATCTGCGAGTTTTGAGAGCGCGATTCATGAACAACCACCAATCAGGCACCATGCCGATGCCGTATATTGAGGCTTATGGGCGAAGAAGCAGCACACGATACGACACGACGTCTTTCCGACGTGATTCCCGGACGATTCGGCGATCCGGTCTCGGTGCAGTATGCCTGGATGTCACCCGAAAACGCCGAAGCGATGCCGACACGGCCGTTGTTCCTCGCGCTGCATGGATGGGGATCCAATGAACGCGACATCGCCGGAATCATGCAGTACATCGCCCCCTACAACGATGTGGTGTCGCTGCGAGCGCCTCTGGTCCTGCACGCGCCGGAAGGCGTATCGGCCGGCGCATACAGCTGGTTCCATGACGCTGTGCCTTCCGGAGACGACCTGGATCACGACATCGCGGCCGCCGCAAGCGCGGTCGACCAGTGGGTCGACGGCCACATCCCCGCGACGCGCGACGTCGTGCCGATCGGGTTTTCGCAAGGCGGGGCCGTCGCGGTCCATCTGCTGCGCATGCACCCGGAACGCTATCGCGCCGTCATCAACCTGTCGGGATTCCTCGCGCCCGCAGGCGTGCCCGGCACCGCGCCGGCGGATGACCGGCTGACCGACTTCGAGATACCGGTATATTTCGGATACGGCAAGAACGATGCGGTCATTCCCAAATATGAGCTGTTCGCCGCGGCCGCGTGGCTGGAAGAGCACACGTGGCTGACGACGAAAAGCTACCGCGGGCTGGACCATGCGGTGAGCCTGGACGAGTTTTCGGATATCCGGCAATGGCTTGTATTGCACGACATCGCGTCCGGCGTGCTGTGACCCGCGCGAACCCATCGGCCGCGCCCACCCCGTTCAGATGCTGCTGTCGGCGTCCACACTCATGACGAACACGTTGCGGCGCAGGGCCTTCGCCTGGGCGCGTGTGATGTCGCCCGCCTCGAGCATGTCCTGGATGATGCCCAGCTCGATGCCGTAGCTCTCGCGCTTGATCTCTTCCGCCTGAGCGATCGCCTTCGCGCTGCCGCCCATGTTCGGCCGTGACTTCAACGCGCCCTCGGCCCGGCGATAATCGAGGATCAGCGCCGAGCAGTGCTCCGTACGGTAGGTGCCGCGTCCCATCTCCTCATACAGCCGATCCACCACGTGCTCCATCACGTCGAGCTGCAGCAGCCGGGAGTGCGCGAACATCTCGTCCTCGCTGATCAGTGGCGTGGTACGCCGGATCTTGCTGCTGATGCGCCGTCCGAGATTCTCCGCACGGCGTTCGAATGCGCGCATGCGCCCGCGAATCTGAGACACAGCATGGCCCGAGGAGGAGACCGTGGACGTGTGCCGCAACGTGTTCATGATGTCATCCATCATGCGTTCGCATGCCTCCACGCGCATGTCCTGCTCCGCCGCATCATCCAGCGGGTGCATTTTCAATTCGGCGAGCAGACTCTTGAGATAGTCCTTCTCCCAGTACAGCGCCTCGATCTGCAGCCGCTCCAATCCCTGTGGGTCGGATTCCCCGACGCGCTGCTTCAATCTCGTGATGCGCTTCGTATACGACTCGATGACCATGAGCACCGCGCGGCGGTTCTCATCGTCGACTCGCCCCGTCAGTTCCTCGACGGTCTTGCGTAGGATCTCTATGGTGATCTCCGTCATTTCGGGTGCCATACGGTCACGGTTCGGAGCAAGCAGAGGCAGCATGAAATTCGCCAATAGTAGCGTGACGACGATGACGCCGGATGCGATGAAAATCAACTCGTCGCGCATGGGGAACGGCACGCCCCAAGTGACGGTGAACGGGATGGTGAACATCAGCGACAGGGTGATCGTGCCCTTGGCGCCTCCGAAGGTCATCACCGCGGCGCTGCGCCAACGGGCCGGCGTCATCTTGCGCCGTTTGCCAGTGTTGACGTCGCGCGCCAAACGCAGCATCCCGGCCACCCACAGGAACCGCATCGTCACCACGACCAGCGACACCAGCAGAATCACGATGCTCAGGCGCACGTTGCTCACGCCGGGATCGTCCCAACTGGCGCTCATCGCCTTCGGCAGCTGCATGCCAAGCAGGATGAACACGGCACCGTTGAGGCTGAACGACAGCACACCCCACACGCTGGACGACACGATGTTGGTGCGGGCGACGTTCGGCCCGATGCCGGTCCGGTCGAACCGCACGAACAGGCCGGACGCGACCACCGCGAGAATGCCGGACACGTGCAGTTCCTCTGCGGTCAGGTACAGCATGAACGGCAGGAACAGCTCCATCAATATGCGGGTGGTGGTGGTCTCCCAACCCAGCGAGCGCACGGTTTCGAACAGCCAGTTCGCGAGCAGGCCAATCGTCAGACCGTATACGGCACCGCCGATGAACGAGAGCGCGAACTCGCCGGCAGCCCGGCCGATCGCGAACTCGCCGGTGATGGCGGCGGCGATGGCGAACTGAAAGCCGACGATGCCGGACGCGTCATTGAACAACGACTCGCCTTTGAGCACGCCCAACTGGCGCAGGCTCAGCGACGCCTCCTTGCCCAGCGAGCTGACCGCCACCGCGTCGGTCGGCCCCAGCGCCGCGCCAAGCGCCAGTGCGGCGGCGAGCGTCACGGACGGCCAGACGGCATGGACGACGACGCCGACCGCCACCATGGTGGCGATGGCCAGTCCGATTGCCAATGACAATGACAGTTTCAGCGATTTCAGCAATTCGGATTTGTCGATCTCGTGCGCTTCCAGATACAGCAGCGGCGCGATGAACAGCACCATGAACAGTTCGGGATTCAGGGAGGCGTTGGGGAATCCCGGCACCTGCGTGATGATCGCGCCCATCGCGATCTGAACCAGCGGAGTCGACACCTTGGGGATGAACCGGCTGACGAACGACGAGAATACGACGACGCCGATAATGCACAGTATCAGCTGAAAGACTTCCAAGGCTCGCTCCGGCTCTCCGTCGGTTGTGTGGGATTACTTCACAATATAAACCGACTCCGCAACCGACACGTTAACTTCGACGTCCGGCTTAACGGCTGCGCGCGGGCAAAAAGAAACCCCGGCGGTGTTGCCCGCCGGGGAGAGAAAGGAGAGAGAAGAAGAAAGGGGTTCAGTTATTGAGAATCGTGCTGCCGATTCCCGGTCGGCTTGTGCTGACAATTAGTAGTAAAACACCCGTTTCTTGGTGCAATGCTGAGATTGTCTAAAAGCTTCCTGTGAGTTGATGTCGCGGGCTGAATCCCATCACATGGTAATGGCTGTAGACTGTAGTGTGGCGCCGTGCGCCATACACGTGAGCGCGAAAAGGAGAATCCTCATGCTGCTGTCCGACCGCGACATTCTCGCCGCCCAGAAGGACGGTCATATTTCTCTTGACCCATGGACTCCGGAAATGGTGCAGCCCGCGTCGATTGACGTGCGCCTCGACCGTTTCTTCCGCCTGTTCAACAATCATGCCTACACATACGTGGATCCGGCCGAGAACCAGGGGGCGCTGACCGAGCAGTTCGACGTCGCTCCGGACGAGCCGTGGATCCTGCATCCGGGCGAGTTCGCGCTCGGCTCGACGTGGGAGTACGTCAAGCTCGACGCGACGGTGGCGGCACGCTTGGAGGGCAAAAGCTCGCTGGGCCGTCTGGGCATCCTCACACATTCGACGGCCGGCTTCATCGACCCCGGTTTCGAGGGGCATATCACGCTGGAGCTGAGCAACGTGTCGACGCTTCCGGTCAAGCTCTGGCCCGGCATGAAGATCGGGCAGATGTGCTTCTTCCAGCTCAGCTCTCCGGCCGAGCACCCTTACGGCTCCAGGGGCACCGGCTCCCATTATCAGGGCCAGCGCGGCCCGACCCCCAGCCGTTCCTACGTGAACTTCTACAAGGCCGACGTCAACGACTAGAGCCGATACCCAAGTTCTTTGACGCAATGTGCCGGCGACTCCATGACTGGGCCGCCGGCACATTGTTATGCTCCGTTCGATGCCGTCTGGCTTATTGGCGAATGGCGGTGAACAGCACCGACTGGGCCGGATGCAGCGATGGAGGGCGCAACCCGTAGGTCATCAGCGCCCGGCCCGTCATCAGCACGCCGTCTTTGGTCCACCAGCCCAACGGCGACTGGCCGCTGCCAAGACCAAGCCCGTCGAGATCGAGATCCAGCCACAGCGGCTGTATGCGGTACGTGCCATCGGGGTCAAGACCGGGCACGCGAATCGGCGCCGCAGGGAGAGTCTGGGACGTTGTCAGTTGCGTGAACCGGTAGAACGCCGCGGACGATCCGGCTTCGACCATGCCGTCGACCCGGACGGCCGGATCGGCGATATCGGCGTGCACGCACGTGTCGATCGCGAACCATGCGCGGTGCCTCCTTGTATTCGGCGACCCATTCGCCGAGCTTGTTCAACGCCTCGTCCGACTCCTTGAGCAGATTCCATCGACGCCCATGTGCCCGAAGAACGCCATCGCCATACGCATCTCCTGGCTCGTGGCGCGATGCGTGGAATGTGCAGGGCTCGCCCCCACATGCTCGCCCATCATGCAGGGCGGCACGAGCAGCGACGTGTACCGCTGAATATCGGCCCGCTCGACCGGGTCCACGCAGTCGGACGTCCACACGCGGCTGGCGAATTCGAGTATGCCCAGATCAATACGGCCGCCGCCCGATGCGCAACTCTCAATCTCCAGTCCCGGATGCGCGACTTCGAGGTCACGGAACATCCGGTACACGGCGAGCGTCTGCCCGTGAACCGCCGGCCTGCCGGTACGTGGCGAGACCGCCTCGGTGACGAATTTGTTGTGGTCCCATTTGATGTAGTCGATGCCCAACTCACCGACCAGCGCATCGATGGAATCATGGATGTATCGGTAGGCGTCGGGATTGGTCAGGTCGAGCACTTGCTGCGAGCGTCCCTGCATCGGCAGACGGTTCGCCGTCGGGCGCAGCACCCAGTCAGGGTGGGCGCGGGCCACGTCGGAATCCGGGTTGACCATCTCCGGTTCGAACCACAGGCCGAACTCCATGCCTTTTCCGTGCACGTAATCGGCGAGCGCCTTGAGGCTCTTCGGCCCGTCCGGCCACACATCCTGCGCTATTTGCCAGTCGCCGAGCCCAGATGTGGAGTCTCGGCGGGAGCCGAACCAGCCGTCATCCACCACGAACCGTTCGACACCGGAATCCCCGGCCTTATCGGCCAGAGCCTTCAACGTGTCGTAGTCATGGTCGAAATACACGGCCTCCCACGTGTTGAGAATCACCGGACGCGGCTTGACGGCGAGATCCGGGTGACAGGAGCGCACGTAATCATGGAATCTCGCAGCCACCTCGTTGAGCCCGTCACCGTACGACCCGTACAGCCACGGGGTGGTGTACGTTTCGCCGCGGGCGAGCGTGGCCTCGCCGCCGAGCAGCACCTCGCCGCCGCCAATCAGACCGGTCGTATACGGCTGACGCTCTGCCGACAGCACGGAATTGCCGCTCCAGCCCACATGCACCGAATAGACCTCGCCATGCTCGAACCCGAAGCCGGGCTCGCCCGCGGAAAGCAACAGAGAGGCGTCAAAACCTGGGCGCCCCGCCATCGAGACCTTCTCGAAGCGTCCTTCGGTCAGCGGCTGCCGCTGCGGGCTGCGTTCGCGCAGATGATGGCCGGTGGTGGTGAGTATCTCCGTGGCAAGTGCCGGGAGCGGGAAGCCGAGTTCGACTTTACCGACTTCCAAGTCACCGGTCGGAAGATTACCGGCTGGAAGATTACGCAGCGTGGTGCGCTGTCTGATCAGTCCGCCGGGCAACAGTTCGGCCGTCCATGACAGTTCCACGCCCTGCTCGGTATCCGACGCGGTCACGGTGACGACCGGCACCTGTTGCGTGACGGTATGCGCGGCACCGTCCACGCCGTCGGACACGTCAACGCCTTGGCGTTCGTCCTGACGGATTGCGATACCGGTCACCGTGAATGCACAGAACGGCGTTACGCCGGCGCGCCGGATATCCAGTCGCGGTGCCCCTATCCACGACTCGCTTTGCGTGGGCATGATGCTTGGCCAGGCGGTCTCGTCCAGCGCGCCGGACACGCGCTGCGGCCGCAGGGCGTCGTATGCGGCGAGTACGGTTCCCGGCGCCGCGAGCGGGCGGCCCCAGTGCACGAAGCGCGGAAGACCGTGACCGGCGAAGATCAGCGCGAACGCCACATCAGCAGCCGGCTGCTCAGCATAAATAGCGGTGAGTTCCGTTCCATCGGCGGCGGCGCCATGGAATTGTTCGATGAGTGACATTGCGAATCCCTTCGGAACGTGCCATTGATATATGGTTCGCCTCCGATGCTACGACATCGTTCCGTCATGTCACCGCATATTCAGCGATTCCGGGGTATGAGAAGGGCTCCCGTTTTCCGATGTGGAGAGTGGGAGCCCTGACGCCGGTGGAGGCTTATGGCATTGTTATGCCATGATGCCGCGCTTGCGGTCGATGGCGCGCATGATCGCCTTGTAGATTTCCGAGGCGATCAGCACGACCGCGGCGAGGCAGATGCACTCGACCCATGCCCACGGTCCGAGCGGCGTGGTGCCGAACGCGGAGTTGAGGAACGGCACATAGATCACCACGAGCTGCAGCACGACAGACAGGCCGATCGCACCCCACAGCCACTTGTTGGAGAACAGGCCGACGAACGCGGACTGACGTGCGGAACGCGATGCGATCGCGTTGAACAGCTGCGCGAACACGAGAATCGTGAAGCCCATCGTACGGGCCTCGATCATCTGGAATTCGTGGGTGCCGCCGATGGAGCGGTCGGTGAACAGGCCACCTTCAAGGTGCATGTCCATGCCGATCAAGGTGACGGCCGCCATGATGATGCCGATGAACGCGATATCGATCCACATGTCCCTGTCGATCACGCGGTCGGTGAGCTTGCGCGGGCTGCGTGCCATCACGTCATCGGTCTGCGGGTCGACACCCATCGCGAGCGCCGGGGCGGCGTCGGTCAGCAAGTTGATCCACAGCAGCTGCGTGGCGAGCAGCGGCACGGCGACACCGGTGGTTCCCGGCTGCGTGATGCCAAGCACGCCGGCGAGCATGACGCCGCCGAACACGGTGAACACCTCGCCCACGTTGGAGCTCAGCAGGTAGCGCAGGAACTTGCGGATGTTGTCGAAGATCACACGGCCTTCGCGCACGGCGGCGACGATGGTGGAGAAGTTGTCGTCCGCGAGAATCATCTTCGCGGATTCCTTGGTCACCTCGGTGCCGGTGATGCCCATCGCCACGCCGATGTCGGCGGACTTGACGGCCGGGGCGTCGTTGACGCCGTCGCCGGTCATGGCGGCGATGTTGCCCTGGCGCTGCAGCGACTCCACGATCTTGAGCTTGTGCTCGGGGGCCACGCGGGCGTACACGGAGACCTCAGAAGTCGCCTTGTCGAACGCCGCCTCGTCGGGCATCGCGTCGAGCTGATCGCCGGTGAGGGCCTTGCCGCCCTTTTCGATGATGCCCAGATCGGAAGCGATGCGGGCCGCGGTGAGCGGGTGGTCGCCGGTGATCATCACCGTGCGGATGCCGGCGCGATGCGCTTCGGCCACGGAATCACGCACTTCGGTACGCGGCGGGTCGATGATGCCGACCATGCCGGCCCAGATCAGGTCACGCTCGATGACGTCGCTCTGCTCGGAGATGTCGGTCACCTGGCCGGCTGCATTGGTCTTGATGCCGGGGATATCGGCCAGGGATGTGGTGCCGAGCGGGCGGTACGCCTCACCCAGCGTGCGGTATGCCTCGCCGGACAGACGCTCGACGGTCGCGAGAATCTCCTGGCGGTCGCCTTCGGTCATCGGGCGGACGGCGTCGCCAACCGCGATGCGCGTGCAGTAGCCGAGCAGCACATCGGGCGCGCCCTTTGCATAGACGCTCAGGTTGCCGTTGTCGCTGCTGTCCTTGCCGATCACGGCCATACGCTTGCGCTCGGACGTGAACGGAACCTCGGCCACACGGTCGAGCTTGCCGAGGGCGCGGTCGGCCTTGATCTTGCGAGAGGCGACGACGAGCGACACCTCGGTCGGGTCGCCGACGATCTCCCACTGGCCGGCATCGTTCTGACGCAAGTCACCGTCGTTGGCAAACGCTCCGACGGCGATGGTGCGCAGGGCTTCGGCGTTGACCGGAGCGCTCTCCTCGATGGCGTCGCCACCCATGCCCAGCATCTTGCCCTTGGGCTCGTAACCGGTGCCGGTGAGCTGCACTTCACCGCTCGGGGTGACGATGCGCTCGACGGTCATCTCGTTACGCGTGAGCGTACCGGTCTTGTCGGAGCAGATCACCGAAGCGGATCCCAGCGTTTCCACGGAGCTCAGCTTCTTGACGATGGCGTTGTGCTTGGCCATGCGCTGCACGCCGAGCGCGAGAACAACCGTCAGAATCGTCGCAAGACCTTCCGGCACTGCGGCGACGGCCAGCGAAACGGCCAGCAGCAGCGAGTCGATGAGATCGTCGGGCATCTTGTGGAAGCCCTGCGTGATGAACAGCGCGACGAGCACGACGGCCGCGATGATGCACACGGCAATGCCCAGGATCTTGGAGACGTGGGTCATCTCCTTCTGCAGCGGGGTATCCTCGTCATCGGTCTGCGACAGCATGTCGGCGATCTTGCCAACCTGCGTGTTCATGCCGGTTCCGGTCACGATCGCGCGGCCGGTGCCCTGGGTGACGGACGTGCCGTTGAAAATCATATTGGTGCGGTCGCCCAGCGCCTTGGCGGAGTCGAGCGTGTCGGGCTTCTTGCCCACCGGCACGGATTCGCCGGTCAGGCTCGCCTCGGCGATGCGCAGCGACGCGGCGGCGAACAGACGCCCGTCGGCGGAGACGGTATCGCCTTCGCCAAGCACCACGATGTCGCCGGGAACCACGTCGGCGGTGTTGATGTGCACGATTTTGCCGTCACGCAGCACGGAGGTCTGCGGTGCCGTCATTTGGGCGAGCGCCTCCACCGCCTGCTCGGCACGGGCCTCCTGAATATAGCCCAGCACCGCGTTGACGATCAGGATCAGGATGATGACGATGGCGTCAAACGGCAGCACTTCGCCGGCCGTTCCGTGCGAGCGCTCGATGAACCATGCGATCAGTGAGATGACAGTGGCGGCAAGCAGCAGGTACACCAGCGGATCCTGGAACTGCGCCAGGAACTTCTTCCACTTGGGTACGGGCGGCGCGCTGGCCAACTGGTTCGGGCCGAATTTCTCCAACCGGCGCTGCGCCTCGGCGGAACTCAGGCCGGTGTTGGTATCCACATCCAGCGCCTTTGGCGACTTCGTTCGCCTCGGTCAAGCTGGGATCGACGTCGTGAAGCAGGCCTTCCTGCGACTGCACGCCTGTGGATTGATCATTTGTGTGATCAACCATAATGGTCTCCTTGATATAGCCGCGGAGTAGTCAGCCCTCACGATCACCGGGATCGTCCCCTCCCCCGGTCATCTCGATAAAGCTGCGCGGTTATGGGCACCGGCGCAACTGCTGCCGATGCATACTGTTGCCATTATTCCACAAACCCGTCATCGCTTGGCGAAACAGCCCTTTACGTGTTGTCCAAATATCAGCATTCCGCGAACGATTTCAGGCGACACGCTCACACAGCGCGAGCAGCCAGCGGAGCGTCGCCATGGTGTAATCGAACAGTTCGTCGTCCATGCCGAAATACCGCTCGCAGCACTCCCTGCTCACATCGACCATCGCAAGACCTTCTGGCTCTCCGGGTATGAATGACGCCGCCCGATCCTGCATTCATCATACGTGCCAAGGCAAGGAACTCCGGCGGCTTCGGAACCGGACGAGCTTCGTTCCGTTCCTAAGTGCGCGCCGAAACGACAACTCTGCGCACTTAGGAACGCAAACTATGCGATCTGCGTTCCTATGTTCGCGCACTCGGCGTTCCGGCGCGCACTTAGGAACGCAAACCGAGTCTCTCAGGAGATTGGGGCGATTCGCGCGCCTCGAATGGCTGTTTGGCGTGGGGGTCTGGGACAATGGCACGTATGGCAATCAAGAAAGGTCCGACCAAGGGGTCGGGAGGAAAACACCGCAATGCGCTACGCGGCAAGGGGCCGACGCCCAAAGCCGAGGATCGCGTGTATCACAAGGCATACAAGGCCAAGCAGGCGACGAACCGTCGCAAGATGGCAGATCCACGACTGGCAGCCCGCCGTCGCGCCGCGAAGTTCGCGTCCGATTCGGACGATCTGGTCATCGGCCGCAATGCCGTGCTGGAGGCGCTGCGCGTCGGCGTCCCCAGCATGCAGCTGTATATCGCGACACGTATCGAGCATGATGACCGTACACGCGAGATCATCAAGCTCGCCGGCGCACAAAGCCTGCACCTGCTGGAGGCCGACCGTCTGGAAATGGATCGCATCGCCCGGTCGTCGAACCATCAGGGCGTCGTGCTCAAAGTGCAGCCGTACCAGTATTCGTCTCTCGCCGAGCTGGCGGATATCGCCGAGCGCAAGGCCAAGGCCATGGACGTGGTGAATTCGCCGAGTGCGCGCATCAACGCACGCCCGCTGTTCATCGCGCTCGACGGCGTGACCGACCCGCAGAACCTGGGTGCGGCGATTCGTTCGGCCGCCGCCTTCGGTGCCAACGGCGTGATTCTGCCGGAACGTCGTTCCGCTTCGGTCACCGCTGCCGCGTGGAAGGTATCGGCCGGTGCCGCGGCGCATATCCCGGTGGCTCGCGTGGTGAACCTCACCAAGGCCATCGAAAGCATGCGCGAACGTGGATATTACACGGTCGGCCTAGACGGCGGCGGCGATAAGCTGGTCGGCGAAACCGGTTTCGAGACCGATCCGCTGATCGTCGTGCTCGGTTCAGAAGGCAAGGGACTGAGCCGACTCGTGCGCGAGTCGTGCGACGCGATCGCCGGCATTCCGATCACGTCCATGGTGGAGTCTCTGAACGCCTCGGTCGCAGCCGGTATCAGCCTGTACGCGGTCGCCCGCGCCCGTCGCGAAGCAGCGGCAGCCGCCACGAAGTAATACCCATATCTCCCCCCTGCTGCCGGCGGGGTCATCGAGCGGAACGAAAATCGGGGTGGCCGCCGCAATCGGCGCACCACCCCGTCCGGTTCCGCTCAGCAGCTCCACATATCAGTGGCTCCACACCGCGGCATCAGGATCGTCGTCGGGATTGTAATCATCATCGTCGATGGGCTTTTCGTAATTCGCCTCATCGTCGACCACGCCGGAATCCGCTTCAGCGTTGAGCTCGTTCACGGCTTTGTCATCCAGCTTGTAGTTCGGTAGCACGGATTGGATGTAGCTTTCCACAGCCTCGCCCATCGGCACGTCGTGGCCGGCCTTCTCGGCAAGGAACCAGCGGTGATCCAGCACCTCATGGAAGAACTGTGCCGGCTCGATCTGCGAACGATATTCACGTGGAATCATACGCACGGTCGGCTCATACACCTCACGCATCCAATCGGTGGCGACGATCTCCAACTCCTCGCCTTCACGCCACGTGGAGGCACGGTACGCATCCAGATCGTTGAGCAGGCGCCGCGCCTGATTCTCCTGCACATCTAAACCGGTCAGTCGCAGAAGCTTGCGCGACGCATAGCCGGCATCGACCACGCGCGGGCGGACCAGCACGCGCTTGCCGTCCTCGGCGGTCTTCATCTCCAGCTCATCCACGTCGAAGCCAAGATCGTTGAGCTTGTTGACGCGCTGCTCGATCTTCCACATCTCATCCGGGCCGAACTTGTCGGTGTCGGTCAGCGTGCTCCACAACGAGTGGTAGCGGTCGACCAGACGGTTGCCCACCTCGATCTCGTCCACGTCGCTCGGCAGCAGACGGCCAGAAGCCAAATCCATCAATTCACCGATGATGTTGGTGCGAGCCAAGTCGATATCGTATTCACGCTGGCCATCGGTAAGCTGCACCTGCAAATCACCGGTTTCGGCGTCCACCAGGAAGGCGGAAAACGCGTCGGCATCACGCAGGAACAGGACGTTCGACAGCGACACATCGCCCCAGTAGAAGCCGGCCAAGTGCAGGCGAACCAGCAGCACGGCAAGGGCGTCGATCAAACGCTCGGCAGTATCCGGCTGGAGATTGCGGGCGAACAGTGCGCGGTACGGCAGTGAGAACTTCAGGTGACGGGTGACCAGAATCGCTTCCAGCGGTTCGCCGTTGCGGTCATGACGACCGGTGACCACGGCAATCGGGATGACGGTCGGCAACTCGAGCTTCTGCAGTCGGCGCAGAATCTCATACTCGCGCTCGGCCACCTGACGGGTGATCTCTTTCATGGCGTACACCTCGTCGCCCACGTGCACAAAACGCACCACGTGGCGGGAGATGCCTCGCGGCAGGTTGGCCAGCAGGTCCTCGGGCCAGGTGGCCAGGGGCTTATGCCAGGGCAGCGTGAACATCTTCGGGTTCGAGCTGGCGGCGGTGATCTTCAATGCTTGCGGCTCAGCTGAACTGGCATGTTCGTCTTCGGCTTTGACGGACGTGGCCTTCAGCGCGCGCGGATCCATCTGAGGCAAATCGTTCAACTCCATGTGTTCGATTCTACGTGGTGCTTGGGAAGTGCAGCGAGTAGCGGCGACTTCGGCGCGTTATTCTCGCATACGAATAAATCATCTGTATGGGATTTGCCGGCCGAATTGACGTCCCGTATGCGGCGCCTCATGCGCAATCTGAACAAAATGAACGCAACAAGTAACATGAGCCCCGCTGCCGCGGCAATGCTGCCTACGGCGGCACCCGTACGACCGATAAGGCCAGGATTGCCCGGCTCCTCGCTCGGGTTATCTTCGGGCGGGACAACAGGAGTTCCAGTGCTAAATTTCGGCTCTACTGTGATGTTGAGATCAGCGGATGTGCCTCCACTGCCAGGAATCGAGATGAGGAACGGATCACAGTCGTATGCTTTGTTGGCTTTCGCCGAGCTCGTGCGGGAGACCAGATATAGGCCGAGCGGCAGATTCTGGAAAGTGAGCTGACCAGCTACGTTAGTGGTGCCGGAATGCTGGTACAGCTTGTTTTTCGCCGCGTGCGCAGCGAGCTTCTTGGCAGCATCGTGATATTCACTTGATGTCAGGCGTTCCCAATCGGCAGTGAGGCCGGAAAAATCGCCGACGGTTTTATATGAGGAGACGCTACCATCATTGTTCGTTGTGACGGTGGCGATGCGCACGATGGAATAGGTATCGCCGGCAAGCAATTTGGGCGAAGCCGTGTCTCGGCCCCATACGGCATTGATGGTGAGAGCGCCGAAAGAATCAGCTTGCGCATATGGCACCATAGAGCCGAAGGCTGCAAGAACAGTGAGGACGATAGTAACGGCGGCGGCAATCATGGCAGCAATGCGCGCCGCACCATACTCGCTTCCGCTATGCAGGTCTAACATGTCTGCCCGGTCCTTTCCGCCGTGATGAATGTGATTGGTTATTTGTACTGTCTGGCTGAGGAGGCAAGTCACCGTCCGGCTCGATATCCGCAGAGTCAGAATCACCAGATGCGACCTTGGCGCTCCCACTCTGCCGGCGTCGCCGCTCATGGCGCTGCCATAAATGCCATGCGATGAGCAAGGCAATCAGTGCAAGAGACGGCAACAAGTACTGCAGCGGAATGTCCACGTGGAACGTGGATTTGGCGTCATCCTGCTGCTGCGGCGTGTATGGGATGCGATGGCCACGCACCAGCAGCCGATGCGTATTGACCGCATACGGCGTACAAGTGATGAGCGTGACCAAATCCTTGCCGGGCTCAATTGCCAGTTGTTTGGTATCGGTCGGCAGAACGGTAGTGATCTTATCGACCTGATACGCATACGTGTCTTTAAGTATTGTGATATAGAACTTGTCGCCTTTTTTTCATAAGGTTCAAGTCCGTGAACAGTTTTGCCGTGGGCAACCCTCGGTGGCCAGACAGCGCCGCATGAGTGGACGCGCCACCAACTGGCAGTGAAGGTCTGTTCGAGATGTCCGATGCCGGATTGCAACACTTTCTCGGAAGTGCCGTGATAAATCGGCAAGGTCTCCTCGAGCTTAGGCACAGTGATGTATCCCATCATGCCGTCACCGTCAATATTGAGCAGACTGTTGTATTCCTCGTCCGTGGATGCGGAATTGACGGCACTGGCAAGAGCGTCGGTCTCTCCTGCATCGTTCTGGGCGAGCTTTTCGTTATAGGCGTGCGCAGCATCCAGCACCTTCTGGTACTGTTCCTGGCTCAATGCTTCAACGCTGGCGTCGTAGTTATTTACGGCGCGGCTGGCGTTGCGCATAATGAGGAAGTTGCTGATCGTCGGATAGAACAAAATGAGCATTCCACCGAGAATGACCAGTAAGGGCAGGATGTTGCGCAGTCGTTTCATCGAGCGTTCTTTTCGCGAGGAAACCGTGTTGTGGGCGTAGCGGGTGTGTGCCCTTCACGCCCAAAACACGGCCATGCTCGTCAGGCGTTCTTGCGCTTGAGAGTCCAGGCAACGCCGAGCGCGATGACCAGCACACCAATCACCGTGAAGGCGATGGTACCCATGCCACCAGTGCCAGGCAGGGTAACACCGGACTTGTTCCGGACCGGGATGACACCGTTCGATGCGTGCTCGCCGTAGACGCTGCCATTGTCGTTGTTGTAGGTGATGGTGACGGTGGCATCCGTGTTGTCAGTGCCGTCGTTCCGGCCATCAACCTTCACGCCGATGGCGCTGGCGAGCTTGTTGTAGCCGGCCGGCGCTTCGGTCTCGGTGAGCGTGTACTCGCCGTTCTTCAGTCCCTGGAAGTCAACCTTACCGTTTTCAGGAGTGGTGATAGTCGTAGTACCTGTCTCACCAGCCTTAGCTACACGGTATACAGCGTTCGCGGTCGCACTACCGGCATTGACTTGCACGAAGCTCATAGGGTCGCCGTTCTTAGGTGCGAGTGTGAACTTAGCACCAGCAAGTCGAGTAGCGGCATCAGTATATTGGTCACCAGTGTACTTATCGACGGTGAAGCCATAAGTGAAGACGCGAACCTTGCTGGGTTCGGACTCACCGGTGCCATTGGTGCTCGGGTTGTTGGAGTACTGAATCGTTGCGGAGTTGACGTTACCAGCACCGCCCACAACAGCATCCTTGTTCAACGTGGCCGTGTAGGTGACGGTGATCTTCTTGCCGGCATTGACCTGCTGCTTGGTCTTGAAGTCCTTCATGGCGACAGTAAGCGTATTGTTGTTGGAGGCCGTAGGAGTGGTGACGGTGTAGTCAGTGTTCACGGTCAGTGGACTATTCGCACCTTCGACCTTAACGGAAGTGACTTGTCCAAAGGTGAGGCCCTTAGACAACGTATCCTTGAAGTTGAAGGTGTAGGTGCTATAGGCGGACATGTCCGGAATGGTGGAAGTCAGGGTAAAGGTCAGGGTATCACCGATCTTCGCGTCGGTGGCGTCCTTACCAGTGCCGTTTACCTGTACCTTCTTGTCGACGGTAGGCAGGTTGCCCTTAATCTCGGCAGTCACACTGGTGCTATGAACGGAAACTAGCGTGGCGTATTGACTACTGGCGTTGGCCAAGGTCGCACCCGGCACAGCGACCACGTAGTAGCCGTAGTCGAGACCAGTGAACGTCGCAGTGTACTTACTGTTCGAGGCATCGGCAGATACCGTAGCGGTCGCGCCAACCGTGATGTTGTTGGCCTTGGTCTGCGCCCAGTTCGATGCCTTGGTAGCGAAAGCAACCAAGGCATTACCAGTCAGCTTGGATACGTAGTCGTTTGCTTTATCGTTGATGTTCGCGTCGGTAACATCAGTTAGTCCGGAAGCAGTGGAGTTCTTGAAGAACGGCTTCCACTCGTCAGTCAACGTGTAGGAGACAGCCTGGCCGTCACCGCTCACGGTGGCGGAGAACATCTTGTAGGCGTTCACGGTCTTACCGGCGAACTTCGCGTCAGTAGTGCTGACCGTCAGCGTGGCATTACCACCCGCTGCGTTGGCCGTGGCGACTGTCGTCGCAGCCAATCCAAATACGGTGGCAATCGCCGCGGCGGCAGCGAAAACCTTTTTCATCAGTGACTTCATTACTGTTCCTTTCTCTAGATGGAAATCTTTTCTGTTTGGCAGGTACGGTTTGTCTATGTGGTCGTCACGAGGCATGGGCACCTCGCTTTCGTATACGGCTGGAGCCCGAGCGGACTGTGCCGGATTGAACGCGTTGATTACGCACGTACCAGACCACGCCAGCTCCCATAAGCAGCAAGCCGAACATCAGGAACCACATCGTGCCCGCGCCTCCCGTATCCGGAAGCAACGCCACATTGGTAACAATGGCCACGCGTTCCTTGGTGTTGTAGGAGACCGATACTTGGTATCCGGCCTCCGCGGGCTTGATGGTCTTGGTGGTATCGCCGTCCTTATAGGTCACGGCGGTCTCTTCCACGGTGTACGTGTAGTAACGCACGATGTCCTTGCCGTTGGCATCCTGTCCATCCACGAATGCGACCGGCAGTCCTTGAATCACCTTGCGCCAGGTGTTGCTCCAGGAAGAGGCATCGGAGGAGTCCAACGTCACCGTCCATGGATTCTTCTGCGTCACGGTTGTGCAATCCGCGCCGAAGCATTGAATCGTCTGCGGCGTCACCGTATTGCCACTGCCATCGGTATAGTGCGCGGCGATCTTCAGTTCGACCGACTGCGGCCGTTCGAGGTTGCCGTCCTTCCATACCTTCTGGACGGTCAGGTCAATGGTTCGGCAACCGTCCTTGCCGCACGGGTCCTGGCCGTCGTCCGGTTCGGGGGTGAGTCCGCCGTTGTTGTCGGTCACGGTCGCGTCGAGCATGAGCACGGCCTTGGCCGGGGACTGGTAGGCATCGAGCTTCGTCTTGGTGCTGCCGTCCGTGGAGTTGACCACGGCGTCCTTAATGCCGACCCAAGTGGTGCCGGCGTCGCCGGATGCGGAGCTGTGCACAGCGCTGCTGTCGTATGTGTTGACCACGTCGAACAGCTTCACTTCCCAGCGATCGAGTCTGGTGTGCAGCGCATCGTCTGCCGTGTTCTTCCGCGAGAAGATCTTGTTGCCGTCCTGTGCGGAGGTACGGGCCTCACTAGCGTTCGCGGCCGCCTTGCGGTAGATGCGATAGGTGTTGTATGCCTTGCCGCCCTTGCCGGCATCGACCGGTCCGAGGATGTCGCTCATGGTGTTGAAGTCCCATACGGACTTGAGTTTGGTGTTCGAGAACGGGTCGACCAGTCCGCTGGCACCGCGGATCGTGTCGGCGTAGACCATGTGGTCGTCTGCCAGCACACCCTCGTCGTTCAGTCCGGCGAAGCCGCCCGTGTAGCCTGTGGAAAGATCCTTCACACCGTCGGTATCCTGAGTTGCCCCTCCGCCGAACACGTCATAGCCACTGGCGATGCCCGTTACAGTGGACTGTTCCACGCGAGTACGGTTGCCCTTGATGAGCTGGACGGTCAGGTTGCTGCCCGACCCATTCATATCAATGCCGTCTTTACTGCAAGGCAGTTTGATGACACTATCGCCGATGGTGACAATCGCCACGTCGGTCTGCTGCTGATTTTCATCATCAGCCTTGGACAGAGCAACGCTCACCTTCAGTCCGAACAGGTTCACGTACAGCACGTTGCCTTCCGAAAGCACCTTGAGATTGAATACCTTGCCGAAGATGGCCGAGAACTTGCCTAAATCGATGACGCCGACCTGTTCCGCCTTGTCGAGGTACAGGAGCTTGACCAGCGCGTTCACCACTTGCAGCAGCAGTTCCACAAGTACGGAGTTGACCTTCGCGTCAACCAAATAGGCACGGCTGGTTTCGCCGACGAATCCGCCGGCGATCTCGCCGCTGGTGACCTTCTTGAGATTGCCGGCCGTGCAGCCCTTCACTCGGGCCAAGTCCGCGTAGCCGACGAATCCGCCCGCGACCTCGCGTCCGGTAGCCTTGTCGGTGGCTTTGCCGTAGGTGTCGCCATGGTGTGTGGCGGTGACGGTATAACCGTCCGGGATGCCGGTGACGCGCGAATCGCCAACGTGCGAGCCCCAGATGTCAAGTACGCCGGCCGTGGCACCAAGCAGATTGAGCGCATCTGTGCCGAGTTGTGCATTGTCGGCGGCGACCGTGCCGGATTTGCCAAGATGCCCGATGAAGCCGCCCACGTAGTTCACGCCGGTCACACTGTTGAGGTTGGTGACCGCAGACTGCTTGACGGAGCCATTGATCAGTCCACCGCCGAAGCCACCGGCCGCACCGGTGTAACGCTTCGAGTCAAGCATGCCCTTTGTGGTGGAATCATGGGCGACGACTTGGATGCCGTCGCTCACACCGTTGACCTGACCGTCATAGATGAAGGTGCGGAATGCTTCGAGCACGCCCACGTTGCCGACCTTGAGCAGTTTGAGCAGCAGGTTGGTATTCTGCTTATCGCCGGCCTCGCCGCCGCCGACGGAAGCGACGCTGGATATATCAGCAAGACCAAAGAAGCCACCGGCGTATTGCCCGCCTTCAACAGCGCGCAGCCCGTTAACAGTAAGAGAAGCCGGGTCATTGTTCGGATCCGCTTCACTGCCGGTGCCTTTGGCGGAATCCTTGTCACCGAGGATCGCGGCCTGCAGCGAGCCGGCGAAACCGCCGGCGTTCAGGGCATACTTGGTTGTGGTATTACCCTTATCGTCCTTGCTCTCATATGCGCCATTGACCGTGTATCCCCATGCCGGGTCATCCGAGCTCACATGTGCACCGCGAATCGTCGTAACCGTGGCCTGCAATACGCTGACCAGACTTGCCGGGTTCGATACCAGCGAGTCGAGGATTCCTTGCAGGAATCCCTCGGACGCATTGGTGTCCACATCCGCAACCGCACCGGCAGTGGCCACGCCGATAAATCCGCCGACATTGTTGCGCCCTTCCACCTTGCGCAGGTTGGAAACGTTGGCACCGGCAGCGGTGACACCCTTGACAAGCTTCTGGCCGTTCTGGCCGAGATCGCCCCAGATCTGGGCGCCGACCGCGAGACCGACATAGCCTCCGGCATTACCGGTACCGTGCGTGATGTCTTCACCGGTGGCCACGACCTTCATACCCTTGCGGTAGCCGGCCACGCTCGAAGATTTGACGACGGGCACAAATACCTGTGCCACGTCGAGCATCTGTCCCAAATCAAGTTTGATGCCTTTGTCGCCGAATAGTTGGATAGAGCCGAACGAGGATGCCGAGCCGGATTCCATCGTGCCCGCATAACCGCCTGCCGCACGCATGGCAGAGACGGTCTTGACATCCATCGACTGGCCATCGGTGATCGTGCCGGTGCGCATCAGGCCGACGTGTCCGCCGGCGACGCCGGAATCATGCAAGTTCGCGCCAGTCTGATACTCCGCACGACCGGCGACGACGTTGAATCCGAAGATGTAGGATTCGAGGAACTTGTCCAGGGAATCCTGATCAGTAACAGAGCCCGCACCATCGCCCGTAGCTACCTCGGTAAATTCCTTGCCATACGCACCGTACTTGCCGATGTTGTCGACCCACGTCTTCCATTGGTCGTAGCTCATATTGCGCAAAGGACCAGTGACCTTCGAGTGCTCCTCGGTCGGGTGGACCACAGACAGCACGCCAGCGAGATTGCCGGCCTTGATGAGACCGCCGAGCAAGGAGAGCGAACCGCCTTCAGCGGTATCGGCCGCGTCCATGAAGCCGGTGTAGCCGCCGGCGATTTCGGCACCGTATACGCTGCGGATGCGCGCGGCATAGGCTACGCGTTGCGGCCCGTTGTATTTGCCGTCGGTGTTCTCCTGCTTCCATGCTGCGGTGTTGTTGCCCCAGATATGACCGCCACGATTACGACCTGCATAGCCGCCGGCCATGCCACGGCGTGTGGTCGTATCCGATGCCGCCTGGGCACGCACCGCGCCGCCGCACACTGCGGCATCGGTCGAGCTGTTGCGAATCGTCGGCGTGAAGTCCTGCACGAGCGAGAGCAGGTTGTCGAGGTTGACAAGCTTCTTGAGCACGCTGCCGTCGCCAAGCACGTTCGCCACGGCTCCCGGCTGCATGGCACCCACGTAACCGCCGGCCGAAACCTGGCCGATGATGTATACGAACTCATGAGAGCTCGAGTCCTGAATATGGCCGCCTTCGATGTCTCCGGCGAAACCACCAGCCATACCCAGTGGATCGGGCTCATTGTTGGCATTCCTATGATCTGCGGTGCTGGCCAGAACGGAGTATCCGCCGATGCCGCCAGTCACATCGGAGTGTTCAATCGTCGAGACGACGACATCCAGCACACTGAGTACATCGTTGAGATTGACGTTCTGGCCGAGCAGCCTCAGGCCACCGCCCACAGCTGCCGCCGAGCCGATGTCCATTTTGCCGATGTAGCCGCCGGCATACCGAGCGGCGGTGACTGCATACGAGCTGTCTTTGCTCAGATAGGTGTCGTCGATGGATCCGGCGGTTTCCAGATTCTTCGGTGCCTTGACATCAGTACGGCGCAGTTGGGTCACGCTGGAATGGGACACCTGCACACCGGAACCGTAGCCGATGTAGCCGCCGGCGGAACCGGATTGCGTATCGGACTGATCAAATCGGGTGGCGGAAACGGTGAAGCCGGGATCATCCGGGTCGGAAATCTTGTTACCGCTAGTGGTCTCCACGGTGGTGGCATCGGAATGCACACCCGCGTAGGAGATGAATGGCACATAGCCCTGCACCACCTGCAACAGGTTGGCGAGATCCACCGTACCGAATTTGCCGAGCAAACTCAGGCCGCCGTTGCCAGCCGAAGCGAGCGCGCCGGAAACGACCTTGCCGCCGAAACCACCTGCGTATGCGCCGCCGGTCACATGGTCAAGGTTGACAACGGCCACGGGGTTGGTTTGCACGCGGGACTGTACACCGGCCAGCGTTGAGTCGTTCTTGAGATCGGTTTCGGAGAACTGGTTGACCTTGCCGCTTTGGAAGTTTCCCGCATAGCCGCCCGCGATATCGCCTTCGACATAACCGCCGTTGACGTATGTCACGGTGGTATCCGTATAACTTGGAATCAGATACGGTACGGCACCGAGCAGGTCGTTCACGGACAGCAGGCCGCCTTTGATCAGGCCATCCAATACGCTGGAATCTTCTGCGTTGCTGAGCGCGTCGGCGAGGCCGCCGGTGGTGGAGAAGCCCACGAAACCGCCTGCCACACCATCGGACGTGCTGGTATCGGCTGTGACCGATTTGAGGTTTGTCACATGGCTTTCCCGGGTCTTGGTGCTGTTGGCCTGACCATAGAAACCGCCTGCAGCGTAATCGGTTGTTTCGTTGTTCTTGTTCTTGCCGGTTGCCGCAACCGTGAATCCGCCAGAGATGCCGTTCACGTTCGATGCAGTGACTGCAACCGAAGAATATTGGGCAACCGATAGCAGACCAGAAAGCTTGATAAGCCCAAGCACATTGAGACCGCCAGCGCCGATGGCGTCGCCTGGTCCAGAGAAGCCAATAAAACCGCCGGCTTCTCCCCTGGCCGAGACCGTGGCCAGATTGGTAAGGTTCGTGTGGGTCACGTCGCCGCCGGTGGCGCATCCGATGGCACCGCCTGCATAATATGAACCAGCCGTCACTGTCAGGCCGGATGCCGGAGCGGTGACAGACATGTTCTCCACGGTGAACGCGGCAAACTGGTCGAACTTCTTGAGCGTGGCAATATCGCCAATTTTCACCACACTGTTGAGCAACCCAGCTACCGTTGTCGGTTGCAGATTGCCGGCGATGCCACCCGCGTAGGAGCCCGTGGCCGTGACCGATTCAAGGCCTTCTATGGTGGTGGAGCGCTGCTGAGGGAAGTCACGATGATTGTTGTACTTCCAGAATGTGAGTTTTTGAAGGCGGTCCTGCGAGGAATCACCGATCACCGTACCCGATCCTTCGCCCACGAGACCGCCCGCGTAATCGCCACCAGCCTTAACGGTGAGGGAGCCCTTCATCTGCGTGCCGAGAATCACGGAGGGATTCACACCGACGATGGACAGCAGTTCTCCTGCACCGTTATTGCTGCCGCTCAGCAATTTAGTCACAGCCTTGGTGAGCTGTTTCAACAGCGATGCCTTCGTGGTATCGTCCGTACCGAGTTCCAGGCCCCATCCCACGGAGGCGAATCCGGTGAATCCTCCGGCGTGGGATCCGTCGGCAGTCACGGCGACCGAAGCCGTAATCGAATTATTGACCGCATAGGCATTGGCCATGGCACCGTTGAAGCCGCCGGCGTAGTCTTCGGCCTGCACGGTGATCTTATCGTCACCGTTTATCGTCAGGCCACTGTTTTCGATGAGGCTCTGCGGACGCAGCGCAGACAGCAAGTCGACGCCAAGCGAGTTAATCAGACCGCCTACGTTGCCGTTGCGACTTACTCCGGCAAAACCACCGGCATATTGCGTTGCCCGCACGGTGAAACCATTCGTGCTCGTCACCGAAGAGTTCTCAATGATTGCACCAATCTGCGCACCGACAAAGCCGCCGGCCTGCGGGTTGTCCTTGTTGCCGATCACCACGTTCTTTTTGAACCCGTTCACCGAACTATTCGAGATAACCGGGTTGTAGTAGCCAACCGGAATCAAGGCATTCAGTCCGAGCGTGCCGGACAGCAGCCAGTTCACCAAATCGCCCAGCCCGAGGAACGGGATGACGTTCAGAATCTTCGAGAGTACATTGGTGAGCGCTCCTACGATGCCGGAGACTGCATCGTATCGGGTTGCGCCCTCAACATATCCCACGAAACCACCGGTCATACGGCTTACGCTAGATACCGAAACATCTGCTACCTCGCAGTCCGTAACCTTGGTGTCCCCGTAGATACGGCCGGCAAATGCACCCGTGGCGAGGTTGGAAGGATTTTTTCGTGCAGGGTGAGCAGACCTTGAAGATTGAGGTCAAGATCTACTTGTCCGAATGTCAATAGTTTTAACGCCTTCAACAGTGTGTCGAGCAGTAATCCCACTGCCGAAGTGAGCATACCGAGCAAGGTCGGCGGAATATACGATTCACTCGTATGATTCGTCACCGACACATCCTGCAGCTTGAGGTTCGACACTACGGCCGTACCGGCGCTGCCCAGACTGTTGCTGTTCATCACGGTCTTGTTCGTGATCGAGGCGAAGAAGCCGATGCCCTGCTGCTTGCTGACATCCAGCTGGTCGCCTTTGACATTAGAGACCATATCTTTCTGATTGACGACCACATGGCTGATGACCGGCCGAGCTGCGGTAGCGTGAACCACGCTTGCGTCATCGGCACCAACAGCCTTCCACAGGCTGGCTGCGGTGTCGCCGTCATTGGAGACCGCACCGAGCATAGTGCCGGAGAACATGAGCGGAGTCCACTCGGTGTTGTTGGTATCTGCCGCGTTCTTGGACAGGTCGATGTCACGGAAGATCAGGTAGTTGGCGTCTGCGGAATAGGTCAGGCCGGTGTTGGCAGCGGAGTAGTCCGTTTGCGTGCCATCAGCACCCACGCCGTAATACTTGGTGCGGGTCTTTCCGACGTCTAACCGCGTGCTGCACAGCAGTGGACTGTCGTGGTCGGAGGCATCAGCATCGCGCAAAGTATCTGAATTGGAGAGATCGGCGTCACCGGCGTATTCGGAAGACGGCGTGCCGTCCACCCACTGATAATTGAGGGGTCCTTGTCGCGTACAAGTCTGCTTGACCTTGTTGATGCGGCCAATAACCTTCTTGCCGGAACCAATCGCACGCAGCTGCTGCTCGTTACCGATCAGGATGTAGGTCTTGCCGTTGATCTCCTTGGTGACCTGACCTTCAAAGTCACGGCCGCCAAGCGCCGTCGCGGCGACCTGCACATTGGCCTTCGCCGGCGATTGATCCGTCGCATTTGAGGAATCGTTCTTGGCATCTTGAGAAGAAGCATCGTTTGGAGCCTGAGTTTGGGCTCCATCATTAGCGGAATTGCCAGCGGTAGCTTCTGCTGAGTCGTCCGCCTTATTGTCTGTCGCACCATTTGAGGATTCGGAAGGTGTTGGCGCACCGTTTGATGTATTGGCCTCTTCTGACGTCTTATCGTCAACGTTGACATTGCGAGCAGAAGGAGCAGCTACGACAGTATTATCCCCCCCCCACCCAATGAAATGACGGCGTTAGGAGAGCTACTCACATCGTCTATATTCTGAGCATATGCTGCAGGCACCATGCACACGATGGACAAGGAAACAGCAATAACCGAAGCAAGGCAACGCTTCAAGGCATGGCGCTGCCTTCCAGATTCCTGTTCTGTTCCTCCGTTAAACCCGCAACGGACGAACTTCGATTTCGAGCCCATTGTTTCCCCTCATAGATTCGCAATCCCTTTTTCGGGAGGTCACTGCATACAATTATATAAGAAGTTGGCCCGTTGTCTAATTGAAAGTGCAACACCCGTTATTGGAGATTGTCCAGATAACCAGTCCGAAGGGATGTTGCACCTATGGGGAAAGTAAATTCGCACCTGTCGGAAGAGGAACGCCAGGTCATCCAGATCGAGGTCGGCAACGGCACGAGCGTCAGGAAGATAGCCCGTTTGCTGGGACGCGGCCCGTCCGGCATCAGCAGGGAGATCAGGCGCAACACGTGGTTCCCGTCCAACGAGAGCGAGTCCTACCGGCCGTACCGGCCGAAGCGTCTGAAGACGGGCCCGTGGACGGGCCGCTACTACATCGCCGGCCCCGCGCAGCGCAAGGCCGACCGGCGCAGGGCGAAGCCGCGCAAGCCATACCGCCTGTCATTCGGCCGCCTGTGGGCGCGGGTGGACGAATGGCCGGGTAGAGGCTGGTCGCCGCCGCCGGTCAGCGGCATCATCCGCCGTTGCCTGCCCAAACGCACGATCATCGAACCCGGTATGGCAAGAGGGCTCCAGGAGATCGTCGACGAGACCGACAACCGGCCCATGCGCATGCTCGGCCACCTCACGCCCGCCGAGGCATTCGCCGACGAGCTGCTAAACTTGCAAGACAAACAAGGATGTCGCACTTCTAAATAGACAACGGGGACAAAAGAACAAAAACGCTCATTGCGGGGCCGGTTAGCGTATGTCTTTCTGGGCAAAAGAAAAGCCCCGCAACTACGCGGGGCTTTTCCAACGAGGCCATAAGAGAGGAAGAGAATCGCCTCGTTTAATGGTTGGCATGACCGGAGTCATACCAAGTATCTGCTAGTTCCTCTACTAGTTCAGACGCAGCTCGGTCGACGGAGCGAACAGGTGCATCTTGGAGGGGTCGATCTTGATCTTGACGGTCTGGCCGATCTTCGGCAGCGCACGCGGGTTCACACGAATCGTGGTGAGCTTGTTCTGGTCGGACATCATCGTGGACGCCTCGGCAGCGGAGCCATCGGTGATGATGGTGCCGTAGATGTAGCCGTCGGAGCCCAGATCCTCGATGTTCTGAACCTTCAGCGAGAAGGCGTTCGGATCGTCCGGGGTGGCCAGCGTGGCATCCTCGGGACGGAAGCCGACGACAATCTTGCCGCCATCCTCAGCGGTCAGCTTGTTGACGGCCTCGGCGGGCAGGTCGACGGTGTCCTCACCGATCTTCGCCTTGCCGTTGACGACCGGGTGAGTGTTGATGTTCATCGACGGGGAGCCGATGAAGCCAGCGACGAAGACGTTGGCCGGGCGATCGTACAGCTCGGTCGGAGCGCCGACCTGCTGCAGGACGCCGAGCTTGATGACGGCGATGCGGTCGCCCATCGTCAGAGCCTCGGTCTGATCGTGGGTCACGTACAGGGTGGTGACGCCGAGCTGACGCTGCAGGGCAGCGATCTGCGTACGGGTCTGCACACGGAGCTTGGCGTCGAGGTTCGACAGCGGCTCATCCATGAGGAAGACCTTCGGCTCACGAACGATTGCACGGCCCATGGCCACGCGCTGACGCTGACCACCGGACAGAGCCTTCGGCTTGCGGTCGAGGTACTCGGTCAGATCCAGGATCTCAGCGGCCTTCTCGACGCGCTTGCGAATCTCTTCCTTCGGGGTGCCGGCGATCTTCAGGGCGAAGCCCATGTTGTCGGCGACGGTCATGTGCGGGTACAGAGCGTAGTTCTGGAACACCATTGCGATGTCGCGGTCCTTCGGCTGCATCGTGGTGACATCCTTGCCACCAATGAGGATGCGGCCCTTGTTGACCTCTTCCAGGCCGGCCAGCATGCGCAGAGTCGTGGACTTACCGCAGCCAGACGGGCCAACGAGCACCAGGAACTCGCCGTCCTTAATGTCAAGGTTCAAATCATCCACAGAGGGCTTATCGTTGCCCGGGTAGATACGAGTGACGTGGTCGAATACGACTTCTGCCATGATATTCATCCTTTCAGAGGCAGGTACGTGCCTCACGATCCGTTGTAAAGGGATTACTGTGCCTTGATCATCAGTCCCTACACTGGCAACATCAAACCGCAGCGTTCTTTTTTCCTTCGGTTCATTGAAGACTCTCTTCGTTGAGCCACGTACTACTATACACGTCCGCTGGAACACGTCAACACGCGCGTCTGAAACGCGGACGTAACATCGACGGGCCTTCAACCGGCATCCCGCAGCCGGCATTATCCTTACTCCGACCTCATCTCAGTCCCCCTCCTCCCATCCATCTCCCGCCTCTCCCCTCCCCAAGTCCTCTCCTCTTTTTGCGTTCCTAAGTGCGCGCCGAAACGACGACCGTGCGCACATAAGTACGCAAACAGGGCCATTTGCGTCCGTATGTTCGCGCACTTGTCGTTCCGGCGCGAACTTAGGAACGCAACGGCGTTTCCGGCTCAATCGGCATGCTCGAATATTGGGTGCGCCCCAGCACGCGGCACACCGGCCTGCATCAGCTTCATGATGAACGGCGCGCGCTGGACCACTTCGTTGTAATTCGTCCGTATCACAACGCTCACTCCGGCCTCTTTCAGATCCTGTTCGCGCTGCCTTTCGTCACGGACCACCTGCCGAACATCCCGGTTCGACGTCATCTCTGGATCGATGTATTTCTGCATACCGTCAAACTCCAGCACGATGATGCGGCCATCTTCCGTATGCCAGATGAAATCGACCCGGCCCGCCTCCTTGCCGGTCACGCGGCTGTAAAACGTATGCTGCAATTGCGGAGGAACAAACCCTTCTTCGATGGATACAGCCCGGCAGAACGACTCCCCTCCGTTCTCGCTGCGAGCATCCGCATAATGCAGCAGACGAAATACCGGCCCACAATCCACTCGCAGACCATCACAGACGGCGACGATCTCCTCGCGGGTCACGAGCCCCCGGCGCAACGCGGAATCGAACATCGACAGCACGTGCTCGAACGGATACAAGAGCGCGCAGTCCACCAAGGTTCTTGCCGGACTGGTCACACGTACCTCGCCGATACATACATCGTCACGCAATGCCCGTTCGTGGGCGATCCGGTCAGCCAACTTGCTCACCTGACTCCAGGTATTCGACCCGTCCTGTGCTGCTCCATCACCGCGAGGCCGGTACAAACGGACCACACGGCAGTCCTCCCGTATATCGGATCTACGCACCGAGATGCGCCGCAGCCGGTGGTACGACCGACGTGACTTGGTGAATCCGTCAGTCGCGATGTACACGTATGGCTCGTCATGCAGCGTCCATGAGTGCTCGAACCCGTAGATGACCGCCGCGCTCAGTCCGGCGAATACGCGCTCGGGATGCCGTCTCGCCATTTCGCGAATGACATGTGACGCTTGCTCAATGGGATTCAGACCATCCCAGTATTCACGACGCGCGTACACGCTGCGAAATGGCCGCACGACATCGCCGCAACGAGTTCGCCGCAGCATCGCCTGTCGTTCCGCCGGGCTGGACGCGGAACAGCATCGCCCGTCCATTTCCGCCCGGTTCATCAGATCGTCTAGATGCTTGTGCTGTCTCATATGTTGATGATGACAATATGGACCGCCGCTGCGCAAGCGAATCCGGGGTATGTGGTCGAAGGCTAGGCGATTGTGGATAACTCGGCGCGTCGCGGCGGCATCAACGGCTGTGACGACACATTTGCGTTCTTAAGTGCGCGCCGAAACGACAAGTGCGCGAACTTAAGAACGCAAACCGGCCCATTTGCGTTTCTAAGTGCGCACAATCGACGTTTCGGCGCGAACTTAGGAACGCAAACGATATCAGGGGGGTAGGGAGTATCGGGGGGGACAGCAGGGGAAGGAGGAATATCAGGGGTAGAGAGAACGGGCACAGGACGGTGAGTAGGATAGGAGGGTATGAGCGATGCGTTGAACTTGGAGCCCGGAGCGTTGGTCGGCGGCTACACGCTGATGTCGCGGCTGGGATCCGGAGCCATGGGATCGGTCTGGCGCGTGCATGATGACGGTGGCGAGGAATACGCGATGAAGATATTGCGCGATTCGCTCGCCGATGACCGTTCGACGGCGTCCGCGCGCGATCAGATCACGGCACGTGAGCGGTTGCGCCGAGAGGCGATGGCGTTGAAGAAAGTCAATCATCCCGGCGTGTGCGGCATCGTGGACATGGAGTTGGATGATTCGCTGGCGTTCATCGTCACCGAGCTGATCGAGGGCAAAAACCTGCGCGACGACGTCGCCGCGAATGGGCCCTACGTCGCCGATGACCTGGAACGACTGGCATCCAAGCTGATGGACGCAGTTAGGGCGGTTCATGCAGCGGGCATCGTGCATCGAGACATCAAGCCGACCAATGTGATGGTTTCGGCGACCGGCCCGGTTCTGGTGGATTTCGGCATCGCCATGGGCGAAGGCGAAAGCCATGTGACGCGCACCGGCCTGGTGATGGGAACGCCGGGGTTCATCGCGCCGGAGATTATCGAGGGAACCGAATCCGATGAGATCACGGACTGGTGGTCCGTGTCGTCGGTGCTGGCATTCGCGGCAACCGGGGAGCCCGTTTTCGGCACCAAGCCGATGATGGCGGTGCTGGAACGCGAGGCGTCCGGCAACGCGAACCTCACAGGTCTTCCCGCCACCACCATGACGGCATTCCGTGCGGCGCTGAACCCGGATCGCAGCAAGCGCTGCACTCCGGAGCAACTGCTGCAGGCGATCACCGTGGACGCGTTCAACCCCGGCGCCTGGCAGCAGTACGACGATGAAGCCGCGCAATCCGGTCAGACGGATGTGATGCGCCCTTTTGACCATACCGGTCTGCGCAACCCGCGTCTGTTATGGCGCCCGCATGAGCCGGCCGGATCAGGTGAAAAGCCGACTGCAGCCGTCACCAAGGCAGGAATGCCAAGGCAAACCGCGATGCCCGGCGTTCGGCCCGCTTTGCAGCGGATCATCGGACAATCGGCGCCCTCACCGTATGCGACGGTTCCGCCGATTCCGAGGCTCCCAAACGCCGGCCAAGCCGCTGACGCTGCATCCGCCAGTCTTCGACGGATACCATCAATCGGGACAGGAGCAGATGCCGGAACCTCGGACGGAACCGTACCGCTCCGGGGAGCACCGCTACCGGGAAATATCGCGTCTTCTCAGGCACCCGGCAACGACCGGACGGCGCCGATGTCCCGCCTCACCCCACCTATGCCGCCGACCATGCCGGTCGGCACCGAAGCGACCGAATCGTTGCGCCCACAGCCGACATCGGTTCTGCCCACCTCCACCATGCCATTCGATTCCACGGTCAGCGTCGGACGAACCATGCCCATGCAACCGCAGCCGACGACGGCCCTACCCACGGACGATGCGGACATGACCGGAGCAACGGCCGTAATCGAGCCGTCATCATCCGCCGACACCGCGGCAACCCTGGCGATGGATGATCCAGTGTGGTCGGGGCGCCAGCAGATCCCCACCATGACCATGCCGCCGCTGAGCCCCCAGCAGATCTTCGCCGACCCTGATGAAGCCGCAACGCCGACGACCGCAATGCAACCCGGCCAGCCCGCACAGCTCCAGCCAGCAGCGCAATTCCAGCCGTCCATGCAATCCATGCCGACAGCGCAGGCCATGCCGCCGATGGCCATGAACCCGGCAGACATCAAGCGCCAGACCTATCTGCGTCAAGGCACGCCGCTGCTCGCCGCATGGGCAGCGCCCATAGCCGCAATGGCCGCGAGCATGCCGTTGGCGGCAATGGTCGCAGCCACGCTGCTGTGCTGGCTGCTGCTGACGGTAGGCTATTCGACAGACGCCCAGCTGCAACGCGAATACAGACGCGGCGGCACACACAGCGCCGGCGACACCGCGATGCGCATCATCACGCTGCCATGGCACGCCCTCAGGGGGTTGCCTGCGGCAATAGGGCGCGGGCTGCTCGCCGTCGCGACGCTGGCGCTGGGATCCACCCTCGCGACGCTGATCTTCAGTCTGCCGGTCGTAAACACGCGGTTCGCCATAGGCGGCATCACCATTGTGGTACCCATCATCGCCGCCTCCCCCGTGTCCCCGTCAGGTCTGGCTCTGGCCATCTGCGCGGCGATCAGCTGGATCATCGGTATGCTGGCGCCCGCACCGACCATGCTGCGACTTGGCACCGGCACCCTGCTCGGTCTCAACCGGCCCGCGGGCTCCAGCGGCGCAGGCATGCTCCCCGAATCGTCCGACAACGAAACCGCTCCCGCGATATCCGCCCAACATTCCGGGCGTGAATTCGCCGTATGGATCGCATGGGCGGTGATTACACTCTCAGCGTGCACGCTGCTCGGTCTCGGACAGGGCATCAACTGGTGGCCGCTGCCCTCCAACGTCGCATAACATCCCCATCCCAGCTGCATGCCGAGCGACGGCAATGCCCGGTTTGTAGCCATTGTCACGTTCCATCATGCGGCAAACGGCGCAACCCGCCGCCGGAAAAGCGAACCCTTCTACTACTATGGGCAACAAACCGGCAGGAAAGGGATAACTGTGGCACAAAAGAATCAGAACGCGAAGCGCAACACCAGGGCAAGCCGTCGCGCCGCCGAAGAGAAGGCGGCGCAGGAGAAGGCGGAGCAAGCGGCCAAGGAGCGCAAGCAGCAAACCATCATCGGCGCAGTGGTCGTCGCCATCATCGTCGTGCTAGTGGCAATCGCCGGCTTCGCCATCTATGGAGCCATTCACAAGAACGACGTGGCGAAGAGCACCACCGAGGAGCAGGCATACCAGCAGCTGCAAAAGGTCGAGACCAAGCCATCGGCGGCCGACGACAAGGGCGGCATCCTCATCTCCAGCGAAGGCTATGGCAAGAAGGCGTCCGGCGCCCCCACCGTCGCCGTGTACATGGATCCGCTGTGCCCCGGCTGCGGCGAGTTCAACCGCCAGACCGATCCCACGCTGATCTCGCTGGTGGACGCGGGCCAGATCAACCTGGAGATCCACCCGATGTCGTTCATGGACGAATACTCGACCGACGAATATTCCAGCCGCGCCACCGGCGCCATCCTGTACATCGCCAGCAATGACGACAACCCCGATCACCTGCTCAAGTTCATCTCGAACATCTACGCCGAGGACTTCCAGCCCGGTGAGGCCAGCGAATACAAGTCGGTCAAGAACAAGGCGCTCAAGCAGCAGGCGATTGACGCCGGCGTACCGCAGTCCGTGGCCGACAAGGCGTTCAACGGCGAATACAGGAAATGGCTGGATGCCATCAACCTGTACACCCCGAAGCGCCCCGAACTGTGGCAGGTGTCCGGTTCGAACAAGGGTGTCATGAGCACGCCGACCATCACCATCAACGGCAATTACTGGGATCGCAACCAGCTGTCACTCGCCGGCATGAACAACAAGACCGGCATCATCGCGTCGCTGGGCCTGAAGGAAGACGAAGTCGGCCAGAAGGGCACGATGCCGTCGATCGGCGAATCGGGCAAGCCGATCTCGCTGACGACCGGCGAATGACGAATGACCCGTCATGCCCCGCAAATGAACGATGACACCCACGTAGACCCGTGTCGCGCTGTGATCTTCGACCCCGGCCGGAGGAACCGCAACACGGGTTTGCGACATTCTGAATTGACCAGCGCGGTGAAACTGGTAAGCTGGTCAATCGTTCGATGACACCTGTCCGCATTGTGCGAATGGGGTCCGCCTCCTTAGCTCAGATGGCCAGAGCGGCCGCCTTGTAAGCGGCAGGTCGTCGGTTCGATCCCGACAGGAGGCTCGCGGCACAGCATACCGCGTGTCATGTGCGATGCACGGTCGACATGTAGTAAGCTGTGTTTACATATAGTCTTACCTTGTGTAAGTGCCAGAAGCCTTCCCCCAACTTATGGCTTCTGGAAGGCAGAGCGTCCCCCAATTAGCTCTGCCCACAGGGGGGCGGGACAATCCCCTTCTCTCCCGCCCCCTTCTTCTTTATCTTGATATATGTGACCACCCCAGTAGCTCCGCGACAGCCCTTCGGGCAGGGCAAAAAAGTACCAAATGTGGGAGTATGGGTGACGGTCGTGCGATGCCCAGCGAAGCATCATCGTGATTGGTTACAATGCTAGCCGTAGCTCATGGAAGGATGACATATGGCCAGGCGGTGGACACCACGACGTTTTGTTCGATTGCGTCGCATTCGGGTGGCGATCTGCGCCGTCGCCGTGGCTCTTGCCTCAACGGTCGCATTCGGCGTCGCCGCACGCAAGACCATCGCACTCAGCATCAACGGCGACACCCAGACCGTCACCACGTATGCCATGAGCGTGACGCGCCTGCTTGAAGAGCGGGGCGTCGACGTCAAATCCCATGATCTGGTGCAATCCACCAGCGGCGACATCCTCAGCAATCATGACGTGGTCACGGTCCGCAGCGCATATCAGACGACCATCAGCATCGACGGACAGCGCGTGCCGTTCTGGACCGTGGCGACCAGCGCCTCCCAGCTGCTCGGGTTTTTCCAGCAGAACGAGAACGAGGCCGCGAAAGTCACCGTGGACATCGACAACATCTACAGCCAGCTCACCGGCGGCCTCGTCATCAACGAGTCCGGCCCGGTGACGGTCATCGCCGACGGCAAAACGTCGGTCGCGCCGAATGGCAAGCTTCCCGCCGCGTCGATTCTCGATTCCAAAGGCATCAGCCTCAACAAGGAAGACCGCGTCAGTGTCGAGAAGGACGGAGACAAGACCGTGCTGCGCGTTCAGCGCGTCACCCACGGGCAGGAGACGACGACCGTCGCCATTCCCCATGGTTCGCAGACGATTGTTGATAAGTCGTTGAAGCCAGGAACATCCGTGGTCCGCCAACAGGGGGAAGACGGCGAGAAGAAGCAGGTCTATAACGTCACGTATGTCGATGGCATCGCAGAGACGCGAACGCTGATTTCGGAGACGACCACCAAAATCTCCCTCGACACCATCGTCGCCGTAGGCCCGGAGAAGGCCGCCGAACCTTCCGACACCAGCAAGGGGCAAGCCGATAAAGGCAGTGACAACGCCGGCAAGTCAGGCAACAAGTCGAATACCGGCAAGTCGGATGGCAACTCCTCGAATGGCAGCACGTCCGGCGCAAACAAGTCGGATGATACGTCGAACAATGACAAAAACAACGACAAGAACAACGGGAATTCGGGCAACAACGGCAATTCCGGGAACTCAGGGAACTCAGGCAATAGCGGCAACTCGGGAAACTCCGGCAACTCGGGAAACTCCGGAAACAACGGCGGCAACGGCGGCAACGGCGGCAACGGCAACTCCGGCAACTCCGGCAGCAGCTCGCAGGGACGCCTATGGCACCCGACCGCCGCGCAGGCCAAAGCCTACGCATCCGGCGCGGCCGCACAGCGCGGCTGGACCAGCTACGACTGGACATGCCTCGACAAGCTGTGGACCCGCGAATCCAGATGGCTGTGGTACGCCGAGAACGCGAAGACCGGCGCCTACGGAATCCCGCAGTCGCTGCCTGCGAGCAAAATGGCCGAGTTCGGCGCAAATTACCGTGACGACGGCGCTGTGCAGATCGACTGGGGGCTGGCGTATATCGCCCAACGGTATGGCAGCCCATCCAAGGCATGGGAACGCTCCGAACAAATCGGCTGGTACTGATAGCGAGCGTTATGACTGACATGAATCCATCCCCTGCACCTTCCGGAGCATCCGCAGCCGCCGAGAAACCCGCAGCCGCCGGGCGACTGCTCGGCGCGGCCGACATCCGTCACATAGCAGCCGAAGCCGGCATCAGCCCGACCAAGAAATTCGGCCAAAACTTCGTCATCGATCCCGGAACAGTGCGCCGCATCGTGCGCGAGGCCGCGGTCACCGCCGATACGCGGGTGCTGGAAGTCGGCCCCGGATTGGGGTCGCTGACACTGGCCATCCTGGAAACTGGCGCCACGATGACCGCGGTCGAGATCGACCCGCCGGTCGCGCAACGGCTGCCGCATACCATCGACACATACATGCCGGATGCGAGGAACCGCCTCACGGTCATCAACAAGGACGCGCTGGCCCTCACGTCGGCGGACCTCCCCGAGTTCAGCGGCGACGAACCGTTCACCCTGGTGGCGAACCTTCCGTACAATGTGGCCACGCCGATCATCCTGACGCTGCTGGAACGCTTCGACATGCTGACGTCCTTCGTGGTGATGGTGCAGAAAGAAGTCGCGGACCGTCTGACCGCCACTCCCGGCTCGAAGATTTACGGCGCGCCCAGCGTGAAGCTGGCGTGGTACGGCTCGGCGGAACGCGTGGGCAACATCGGGCGTCACGTATTCTGGCCAGCGCCGAACGTGGATTCGGCCCTGGCCGCGTTCACCCGTGTCCAGTCGCATGCGGGCCCGCGCGACCCCCAGTTGCGCCAGCTGACGTTCCAGTTGGTCGACGCGGCCTTCAGCCAGCGTCGCAAAACGCTGCATGCCGCACTCAAGCGCATGGTGCCCGATGAAGTGTTCCACACGGCGGGCATCGACCCGACACGCCGCGGCGAGACGCTGACCATCGACGAATTCGCCGCTCTGGCGACGGCGCTGAGGCAATCGCAGCATGAACAGGGGCAGGCATCATCATGAGCGCCACAGCAATGGACAATGTACGGTCAGCGACACCGGGTCAGGTGCGGCGTTCGCCAAGCGTCCCCGCGCATTGGCCCATCCGCCGTCATGTAGCAGCCGCGGAAACGACACCAGCCGGGCCGCTGCACTCGGTGGAGGTCACGGTTCCCGCGAAAACCAATCTGACGTTGCACGTAGGGCCCGCCCATGAGGAATGGGGCGGCCGGCACGCGCTGGACACGATATATTGCGCCATCGGCGTCAACGACGTGGTGACGGCGACCGCCAAGACCCCCGACAGCGGGTTCTCGCTCGAACTGAGCGGCGAGCATCTGGGTGATCTGGCATCGAGCGGCAGCGACATGCGCCGCAACCATGCGGTGCTTGCGTTGTTCGCGATCGCCAGGGCCGCGGGGCAGGAGCCGGACGTGGCGCTGCATGTGGACAAGCACATTCCCGTCGGCGCCGGATTGGGCGGCGGATCCGCCGACGCGGCGGCGACATTGCTCGCCGTGAACACCCTGTGGGGACTGCACTGGCCGATTGAACGGCTGCGTGATATCGCCGCCACGCTCGGCGCCGATATGCCCTTCTGCCTGGAGGGCGGATATGCGCATGGCACCGGTTTCGGCGAGCGGATCATCCCGCTGGAGGATGATTCATCGTGCGTTCAGACGCTGCGAGACCGCGGATTCGCCGGCCAATTGCTGGTGGGAGCGTACCATGCGCAATTGAGCACGCCGAATGTCTACTCGACCTTCGACAAGATGGGCGCGGGAGACGGCGACGACAACCATCTGCAGCGCGCCGCGGTCACCTTGCACCCCCGCAGCGGCGAAGCCATCGAAGCCGCCCTGGCCGCCGGGGCATCCCGGTCATTCGTTTCCGGCTCCGGCCCATCGGTCATCGCGTTCGTACCGGACGATGCCGTCGCCCGCCGCGTTCGCACCGCATGGGAGCAATCCGCCACGGTGGATCGCATCATCGCTGCGCAGGCGCCGGCGAGACCGGTCATGACCGTCCTGCCATCCCTGTCTTATCGCGTCAGACAGTGACGCTAATCTGTGTACCAGTCTCGTAAGAAAAGGACGGACCCATGACTCAGCCTTATGACGAACGCGCGGAACGCAAGCGTTACATTCGCCGCCGCCAGCAGATCGTATTCTCCTGTGTCGGCGCGGTGCTTGCCGTCGCCCTGGTCGTGTCGGCGCTGTTCTATTTCCATGTCGGGGGTCTGGGCATAACGGCCACGTCCGCAGTCAAGCCGAATTACGGCGTGCGCGTGCCCTGCTCGACCAAGGACGCCAACGGCAAGAACCAGACATATTCCAACTATGCGAACGTCAAGGTGCGCGTGCTGAACGGCACCAAATTCGTCGGCTTCGCGAAGGCCGTCAGCACCGCGCTGTCGAACCGCCAGTTCAAGGTCACCGGCTGGGACAATTACAAGGGCAAGAAGGTCGAGCGCACCACAATCTATTTCGGCAAGAACGCCATCAACGAGGCGTACACGCTGAACACGAACTTCACGGACGCGGTGATGGTGATGGATGACCGCGACGACAAGCTGATTGACGTGGTGCTCGGCGCCTCGTTCAACGATCTGGCCAACAAGGACAGCCTGCCGAGCGGCGACACCGCCATCGAAAACTTCGAGGGATGCGTGCCCGTACAGTCAATGGGCACCTTGCCCAAGGCCCTCGATCATGAGAAGGTGGAATGACGGCCAGCATCGTCATGACGGCCTGAAACCCCCGATATTCGGCGGCTGCCTGCCTTACGCGGACAGCCGCCGAACCGTTTCTTGGGCACGTTTACAGCGACGCGTGCCACCGCTTGAGCTCGGCCACCGCGGTGTCATGGTCGACCGGACCGTTATCGAGCCGGTATTCCAGCATGTGCTTGTATGCGCGGCCGACCTCCGGGCCGGGAGCGATGCCGAGGATGGTCATGATCTCATTGCCGTCGATATCCGGCCGGATGGCGTCGAAGTCCTCTTTCTCCTTGAGATCGCGCACGCGCTGCTCCATCTCGTCCATGGCGGACGAGAACACCATCGCCTTGCGACGGTTCTGAGTGGTAGCGTCGGCGCGGGTCAGCCGGTTCAGCCGCTCATACAGCGGACCGGCGTCCTTGACGTAGCGTCGCACGGCGGAATCGGTCCACGGTTCTTCGACATACCCGTGGAACCGCAGATGCAGGTTCACTAACTCGCTGACATCCTCGACGAGATGATGGTCGAACCGCAGCGCCTTGAGCCGTTTGCGCGTCATTTTCGCGCCGACCGCATCGTGATGATGGAAGCTGACCTTGCCGCCGGGCTCGAACCGGCGTGTTTTCGGCTTGCCGATGTCATGGGTCAGCGCGGCCAGGCGAAGCGTCAGGTCGGGAGCGGGCACGGGGCCTTCCGGCCCGGTCTCCAGCGCTATGGCGCGATCGAGCACAATCATCGTGTGCTCGAACACGTCCTTGTGGCGGTGGTGCTCGTCGATTTCCAGCTGCAGGGCGGGAATCTCCGGGAATACGATATCGGCGAGACCTGATTCGACCAGCGCTTCGACACCCGCCCTCGGACGATCGGACAGCAGCAGCTTCGTGAGCTCGTCACGCACCCGTTCAGCGGATACGATGTCGATGCGATCGGTCATGTCGCTGATGGCGGCAGCCGTGTCGGGGGCGATGCTGAACCCGAGCTGTGCGACGAAACGCACGGCACGCATCATGCGCAGCGGGTCGTCGTCGAAGGACTGATACGGATCCACCGGCGTGCGCAATACGCCTTTAGCCAAATCGCTGGCGCCGCCGAACGGGTCCACGAACTCCAGCTGCGGCACGCGCAGCGCCATGGCGTTCACGGTGAAATCACGGCGGGACAGATCGCCTTCGAGCGAATCGCCGTAGCTGACTTCGGGCTTGCGGGATTCGGGATCGTACGTGTCGGACCGGTACGTAGTGATCTCCACCTTGACTTCGGTGCCGTCCTCGCGCCGGCGCATCGCACCCAAAGTGCCGAATTTGCGGCCCATATCCCAGAAACCGTCACGTCCCCAATGACGCAGGATCGGCTCGAACTCGTCGGGATGGGCCGAAGTGCAGAAATCGAGGTCGTGGGAACGCCGGTGCAGCAACAGGTCACGCACGGGGCCGCCCACCAACGCCAGCTCGTACCCGCGAGCCGCGAACAGGTGTCCAAGTTCAATGGCTTCCGGCCAAACTTCGAAATTCACACGAGGCCTTTCCATAAAGTATTACCGCTTTTATGCGTATTCAAGCATACCGTTACCCCACCTGCACACGGTATTGAGTAAGGTGGAAGTCATGATTACGCCCGCAGACCTCGCGCGCATGCTTGCGCATGCTGCGGGCGACCATACCCAAAATCCGCTCGAACCCGATACGTTGCTCTATACGTCCGAGGCTCCGCGCACGCCGAAAACCGTTGTCAGGCCACCGGAACCACGCTTTCCCACACCTGCGATGATGCCGCAGCGACGGGCGGGCGACGGGCCGACCACATTCGCGTCGCTGGACGCTCAGGAGCTCCCGGTGGTGCGCGAATACTCGGCCGGCGGCCTGGTGTTCGACGAGCGCGGCCGTGTGGCCATCATCGCGCGACACTCCCGCAACGGCCATCTCGAATGGTGCCTTCCCAAGGGCCATATCGAAAAGGGCGAGACGCCGCAGCAGACCGCCGTGCGCGAGGTGCACGAGGAGACCGGCATTCTGGGTGAGGTGGTCGAGTCCATTGCCACCATCGACTATTGGTTCACCGGTACCAGCCAGCGCGTGCATAAGCTCGTGCATCATTTCGCGCTGCGCCAGATCGGCGGCGACCTGACGGTGGAGGGCGATCCGGATCATGAAGCCGAAGACGCCATCTGGGTGGATTTCGATGATTTGGATGACGTTCTCAGCTATCCTAATGAACGCAAGATCGCTTGGCTCTACGCAAGGAAAATGAAGCAGGGATGATCGCGAACAGCCCCGAGCACGGTCAGGCCGTGCCATCGTTATCTCACCGAACGACACGCCTATGGCGCTTCTTTACCATCATGTTGCTGACATGCGCGATGCTGTTCGCAGGCCGCATGGTACCGGCCGGCCCGGCACATATGGCGATGGCGGATGACGAGACGGACACGGCCACGCAGACGACCGCCTTGTCGATCACCGAATCGACGCCCGTGGTCACCGACACATCCGGCTACCACATCACCATCAGCATCTCCAATCCCACGTATGCCGCGACGTCACCGGGCCTGGTGACCGTGGCCTACAACCCGTCATATACGTTCGTATCGCGCACTGACATCCAGCATTGGGCGACCGGGGACGTATCAATTCCGGTGCGCACCGTTCTCGGCACGGCCACGGTGCCGTCCATCGCGGCGAACAAGAAGGTTTCCGTGAAGATCGACGCGGCGGCCGACAGCGATGCGTTGAAGGCGTTGCAGATGTGGGGGCCGAAACCGCTGCTGGTCACCTATCAGGCGACCCAGGCGACCGACTCTCAATCCACAGGCTCCTCTGACGGGTCATCCGGGTCGGACCGTACCGTCGATCCGAACACCAAGCCGATTCGCCTGCACAGCTTCCTGACCAGATCATCCCAGGGATTGCGCAACGCACAGACCCCGCCGATGGCCATCACCATGGTCATGCCGTTGATGAACAACGGCCAGCAGGCCGACAAGAACGCCATCGACCAGCTGGTGGTGCATGACAACGGTGATGGATCCGACACAAAATCTACACAATCAGGTGGCGGCGGCACGGATGACAGCACAGACGACGGCTCCGGCAACAATACCGACGACACCGAAAACACCGCGGCGACGCAATCATCAGTGCTCACCCCGCACGACAATGATGCACTCGCCGCCAAACTCTCCCTCATCGGCAAGCACAGCGATTTGCAGACCATAGCCGATCCGACGGCATTGGCTTCCGACACCGGGCAACGCATCGATGCCGTCATGCAGCCGGCCGGATTCGACATCACCGCCTATGCCGCGATCAACAACGTCCGGTCGTACGAACAGGCCGGCGTCGGCACCGGCGCATGGAACGCACGATCCGCACTGGCCGCGGCACCGGCATCATCCAATTCCCTGCCCATCGCCTGGCAAGGCAAGGGCGATTGGACCCGGCAGGCGCTCTCCACGGCTAGGAAGCAGGGATACCAGTACGTCATCGCCGGTCACGACTTCGACTCCAGCACCACGGCCACCGTGCACACAGGCACATACACAATCCCCACCTCGGCCGGCGACATCACGGTGCTGAGCGAGCAGAAGGAACTCGGCGACCTCGCCAAAGGCAAGCCCACCAGCAGTGATGCGGACGGCGAGACCAGTAACGCGGGACGCATCGCGCGGTTCGTCGCGCAGAGCGCCTTCTATCAGATGGAGCAGCCGTATGCGGCGATGAACCGCAACTTGCTGGTCTGCTTCGGCACTAATATGTCGGCGGCGTTCATCGACACGCTGATGACCGCGGTCGAACAGTCCTCATGGCTGCAACTCACCGACCTGAATGATCTCATTGACGCAGACGCCTATCGGACCGGCGACAAGGCGCTGCAAATCGTCCCCCAAGACAGTCATTTAAGCGAGCGGAACACCCGATCGGTCACGTCCGCGCTGGAATCGCTGGCCGAAAGCCGCAACGACATCAACCGCTTCGCCACGTCGGTCCTCACCGACCATAAGGCATCCGCGTCCTGGATCCGCAAGATCAAGGCCGCACAGAGCACGCTGGCACTGCATGCGCTCTCGTCCGCGCCGCGCAACATCGACAGTCTGGTCGACGGCGCCAAACGGCTCGGCGGAGGCATGTTCGGCGGCGTATCCATCACGCCGACCGACTCCATCACCGTCGTCAGCGAAACGGCCAAAATGCCCGTCACCGTCAGGAACAACCATCCGTATCCGGTACGGGTGAAGGTCTCATCCCTCACCGACTCCATGGAAATCGTCACATCGCGGTTCACTGAGGCCACCATACCGGCGAACAGCGAGGCGCAGGTCACGTTCGCCATCCGCGTCGCCACTTCCGGCCACGCCACAGCCCACATCACATTGCTGGACCGCAACGGCGACACGTTCGGTTCCGCACAGAACACCGACATCACCAGCGTGCTGCGCATCAGCGACATGACCGGATTCATCATCATCGGCTTCTCGCTGCTGCTCGGCCTGGTCGGCCTCTGGCGCCAATTCCATCGAAAGAAGGACCCCGACGAATGAGCACCACGGTAGGACGCAATTCGCTGATCATGGCGTGCGGCACGGCCGCGTCACGTGTGACCGGCCAGATCCGCACCATCTTCCTCGTCGGCGCGCTCGGTACCACCGGTATCGCAGCCAACGCGTATCAGGCCGGCGCGCAGATACCGCAGGTGATCTTCAACCTGCTGTCCACCGGCGTGTTCAACGCGGTGCTCGTGCCGCAGATCGTGCGCACGCTCAAGCAGAAGGACGCGGATGAGCGACTCAGCAAGCTCATCACCTTGTCCATCGCGCTGCTGCTGGCCATCACACTGCTGATGGCGTCCGGCACGCCACTGCTGACGATGCTGTACCTCGACTCCAGCTGGACGCCCGCGCAAAGGGCGCTGGCGAACGCCTTCACGCTGTGGTGTATGCCCCAGATCCTGTTTTACGGCCTGTATACCGTATTGGGGCAGATCCTCGCCGCAAAGGGGCGTTTCGCGACGTATGCGTGGAGCTCCGTGGGCGCCAACGTCATCAGCTGCATCGGTTTCGGCGCGTTCATCATGCTGTTCGGCAACGCGGGACGGCAGCCGATGTCGTTCTGGACATCCGGCAAGATAGCCCTGACCGCGGGTGCCTGGACGGCCGGCGTGGCGTTCCAGGCCCTGGTGCTGTTCATTCCTTTGCTGCGTTGCGGCATCCACTACCGGCCTCGCTGGGACTGCATGGGCTGGATTGCGTTCCATGGGCCAGGTGGCGGTGTGGAGCATCGCCATGGTGCTGCTCAACCAGCTGATGGGCATCGTCAATTCGCGTGTCAATACCGGCGCCCCCGACCGCCGGCGGCGATTTGTACGGCATCGCGGGCAACGCGAGCTATCAGTACGCGTACACGATATACGTTCTTCCCTATTCGATCATCGCCGTGTCCATCACGACCGCGGTGTTCCCGCGCATGTCCCGCGCGATCAGCGAGCATCGTATCGGGGATGCCCGCGCCGACCTCAGCTCATCCCTGCGATCCACCGGTCTTGCGATGTTCTTCTTCACCGCGGTCATGATTGCCATGCCGGTGCCGCTGGTGAAGGCGCTGATTCCGTCCACGAATGTGCATGGGGCGATTCTGATATCCGGGCCTCTGATCGGCCTGCTGGTGGGATTGGTGCCCACCAGTGCGTTCCTGCTGGTGCAGCGCGCCTTCTACGCGTATGAGGACGGCCGCAGCCCGTTCCTGTTCGCGGCGGCCGACAACGCCGTGCAGTTGCTGCTTCTGCTGACCTCGCTGCGTTTCGCGCCGCCGAAATATTGGACGCTCATGGTGGCTCTGTCGCTGAGCCTGTCATATATCATCACGTTCCCATGGGTGTTCTGGCTGTTGCGCAGACGATTCGGCGGGCGGATCGACGGCAAGCGCATCATCATCATGCATGTCAAGGCCCTGATTGCCGGTGCGGCGGCATGCGCGTGCGGACTATTCCTCAACCCGCTGGTCACGCGTTTGGTCGGCGCGAAGGTTTCCAGCGTCAACGGACATATGAGCTGGTGGCAATCCATCGTCATATGCGCGATTCTGACGATTGTGGTGACGGCCGCGTATGCCGGGCTGCTATGGCTGATGCGCGTGGAGGAGTTCTCCAGCCTGATCGTCACCATGAAGGCACGGCTGTTGCGTAGGACTTCCACTGCGACATCGGTATCGACACCGGCTGAGTCGGAGACCGAGGAAGCTCAGGCACAAAACGCGGAGGTCGAAGAGGGTACCACGGCAATTGCGGAGAATGATAATCATTACGATGATTATTCGCTGGGTGACGATGGAACCTCGGAGAATGACGGTTCTGCGGAACGGGCCGCTGAAACTGTGACCGATCTCGAACGGCCGGTTCAGGACCAGCCGGTTCAGGACCAACCCAGGGGGATTCCGTCCGACAACCTTCCGCCCAGCTTCGCGCCGACGGTCAACCGTAAGGGCCAACGCCCGTCCATCAAGTCCGTCGTACTGCCGAACGTCGCGGCAAACGCAGCCGGTGCAGCGGCAGGTATCGCGGCCGGCAACAACGCCCAGCCGCGAATTCCCACCATACTGCCAACGCCGCATCATTCCACTCGTCAAGCCGCGTCCGTCGCGGCTGCACAGCCGACCATCCCCACGGCTAGAATGTCAGCATCACCACTATCTCAGCGCATGACAGCAGAGCACGGAGAAACAACTACTATGAAGCCTCAATTGGGAGATACCGTCATCGGTCGCTACACTCTCGTTTCTTCGCTGCGCGAAAGTGACGGATTGAGCGCATGGATAGCCAATGACCGCATGCTGGCGCAGTCCTGCCAGCTGTTCATCATCACCGACACATCCGTTCTGCCGCAGATCAACGAGGCGGCTTCCACGCTCGCGCTGGCCAACAGCCGGTACTGCACGCCGGTGCTGCAGCTGCAGCACGTCGGCGATGCCGCGGTGGTGATCACCGAGCCGGACTCCGGTCTGGCGCTGACGGAATACATGAAGCGTTCGTCTTCCTCGTTCCTCAGCTACGTCGCGATTCGATCGATCGTGGGACAATGCACCCAGGCGGTTCAGGAGCTGTTGGACACGGGGCTGACCCATACCGCGCTGAGCACCGATACCATTCGCGTGAGCGTCAATGGCGTGCAGTTCGCCGACACTCCCGTCGCCGCCGCATTGGCCGATATCTGCAGCGGCATCGACGGCGATGTGATGTCGTATGAGCAGATGGCGACGCGACAGCTGGCCGCACTGCTGTACGCGCTGCTGACCAAGACGCCTTCAGGCGCGAACACGACGTTCGACCTGAATATGCTGCCCGCCGACGTTCCCACGGAATTCCGCGTGATCTGCAAGCGTGGACTGGCCCTGCACACCGAAGATGGGGAAATCATCGTGCCGATGGCAACGCTGGCCGAGCTGAGCGCGCTGCTGGGCGCGTGGGAAGCCATTCAGCAACCTGTCGGGATCGTGACATCATATTGCCGTCGGTCCAGTGGCAGCGCCTCGATCAGCATGGTGGCGTTGCGTGACACGAGCGATGACAAGATCGTGGAACTGCCGGATGGGGCTGGTTACCTCGACGAAGCTGCCGGAATTGTCGATTTCCGAGGCGGGACTGGCAGCCGGCGCCGAGGCCAGGTTCGTCAACGAGCAGCGTCTCGCACAGCAGGCGTTCCTGGCTCAGCTGCCCGGAGATCCACCCTCGGCCGATCAGCCGGTCATCCCCGAAGCGGAATTGTTCGAACCGGATACCGCCGAGCCGTCGAAGACCCTGGCCTCCCTGCAATCGAAGGTCGGTCAGCTTATGGGCTCCTTGCGCAAGGACGGGGAGCCGGAGTCGCCGGTGACGACATCCACTGCGGAAGAGACCGCGATTGAGCAGCCGATGCCGGTGTATGCACCGCTGCCGGCATCGTTCCCGCCCGCCGCCAAGCCGCGTAGGTCCGCTGCTGGTGCGACGAAGGCACAGTCCGGCAACGGCGTGAACGTACCGGCAAACGCTGCTGGTGCGTCTGGTGTTGCGGGCGGTACCGGCAAACCCCGGACGACCGGTGCAACCGGTGATATACAGAGCATCGTGGCCAATATGCCGAATGTTCCGCTGCCGGAAGAGAACGACAATGAGCGCACCCGCGCCGGCAGCATCCCGCCGCTGCCGCAGTCCGGTGAGGCGCAGGTGTCTGAAGGCGAGCAAACCGTGGCTGGAAGCCATCCCACGACCCATGCGGCTCAGCCCATTGCCACGAATGCCATGCCGCAGCCGCGCGCGCATATGTCGGAATCATTGGCCGCTCTTGCCGCCAGATCCGCCAAGGCTGCGGCGTCGGGCGACGCCGTAATGCCCCCGTCATTCGCAGTGTCGGCATCGGCGCCGGAGCCAATGGAGCAGCCATCCCCGGATCATCGAAGTCGCGTACGCGGATGACGGCACCAATCAGCCGCGATGCCCTGCGGAACATGTCTGGCGGCCGTCCTGCGGCGGCTCCGGGTGCGAATGTGCCGGGTGTGCAGACACCGGCGCAGCGTGCCCAATCCGACGCCTTTGACCCCACGGTCACCGTTCCGCTGCTAGGCACTGATGGTACTTCGGTAGATCAGCTGCCGCCTATGGCCCAGATCATGCCGCCGAGCTTCGCGCCCCAGCAGGTGCACGATGTCAACGCAGCGAATGTCGGACGCAATATCGAGGAGGACCTGCCTGACCAGCCACTCTGGGGGCAGCTCAAGATCAAGGTCATCGCCATCGTCGTCGCGCTGGTTCTGCTGGTGGTGGGATTGGTCGCCGCATGGTTCATCCTGAACGGAGACAACCACGGTGG